>FRDC01004419.1_pt2 | contig 35899 bp, 33 predicted proteins | sample 1106171 | NCBI WGS metagenome assembly FRDC01 (sample SAMEA3930566, study PRJEB13176) | freshwater metagenome | biome: Drinking water system; feature: drinking water; material: water | place: Singapore | collected 2014-12-20 | reverse complement strand
TCGGCGTGATGATCGAGAGCCATCTGGTCGAAGGCCGTCAGGACATCGGCCCGCGTGATGCGATGGTCTACGGCCAGAGCGTGACCGACGCCTGCCTCGCGTGGGACGACACCGCTGACGTGCTGCGCACGCTGGCCGGTGGCGTGGCGGCGCGCCGCGAGCGGCTCGCGCAGAGCGCCTGACCGGTCGCGCGGGGCACACCGCGCCGTCGCTGTCGCTGTCGAACGTCGGGCTCGCGCGCGGGCATGCGGAGCCGTGCATCGCGGCGGATCGAAATCTTGTGTTTGGGTGCGGTTTCGGTCGCCAGCCCGAGAAATTGCACTGTTTTGGCGCACCCCTTGCCCGCGCAACCGCAACGGTCTCGACCAAGGTCGCCAGGTCCTTGTAGATAAAAGACCTTATCGGCTGCATGAACGTCACAGATCAATGTGAATTTGCGGACAGGTAGGCTAGCCTCGGGTTCAATCGTTGCCGATCGCGCCGCATGGCCGCATCGACGACTCGAAAAATCCATCGCTTTGGCGCCCGGGGCATGCATCCATGCGGTTTGGTCGAATCTGCCAGCGCGGCCTCGCGCTGTTGTCGCTCGCGGCGGTCATGCTTTCCGCCAACGCTGGCGGGCTTTCCAGCCGTCCGGTCACAGCCCTCGGCCCGTCCGCGGCCACGGCCGGTCCGGACAACTTTGCCGGGCTGAACCTGTTTTTTGACAACCTCGAAGATTTGTTGCGGCGGATCGGCGGCAGCTTCGTGCTGCCGGCCGCCGGCACGGTCAATTACGAGGGCTATGTCGAGTCCGGTGGTCTGGCGCGCCGCTTCCGGGCGATCCGGCCATCGGTAATCCAGCCCGGCGCGCCGATCGTGGTGATGCTGCATCCGCGCAACCTGTCGCCGGAGCGGATGGCGAACTATGTCGGTGCCAGCGCCCTCACATCACGCTACGGTGCCTGGGTGTTGCTGCCGGAAGCGCTGTATGGCGACTGGAACGATGATCCGGGCAGTGGCATCAACAGCGTCGGCAGCCCGAACGATGTTGCGTTCATCGTGCGCATGGTCGACGCCGTCGCCGCGGCTTACGGTCTCGACACGCGCCGCGTCTACATCGCCGGCTACTCGAACGGCGGCTTCATGGCCGAACGCGTAGCCTGCGAACGCTCGGACCGCATCGCCGGGCTGGCCACGGTCGGGGCTTCGCTGCGCGAAGTGCTGGTCGATGGCTGCGTGCTGAGCCACCGGCTGCCGGTCGTGCAGTTCCACGGTACCGGCGACCTGATCGTGCCGTACAACGGCGAGCCGACCCTCAAGAGCGCGGTCGCCGCTTCGGGTTTCTGGGCCCGGCATGCGACCTGCGGCGGCGGCGCGAGCATCACGTCGCTGCCGAATCCCGATCCCTTCGACGGCAGCTCGGTCAGCCTGCTGCGGCAGACCGGCTGCCCGTCGAACGCCGAGGTCCGCCTGTATCGGATCAACGGTGGCGGCCACACCTGGCCGGGTTCGACCTACGCGCTGTACACCGCCGGCTATGGCCGCACGTCGCAGGAAATCAATGCGACCATCGAGTTGTGGACGGTGCTGTCGCGCTACGCGCTGCCCGCGCCTTGACGTCTGCGCTGCCGTCGTGTCGTGCGGCCCTCGCCGCGCGCGGCACGGTCACAACCCGCTGACCGCTTCGGCAGCCGTTCTTGATCGTCGCCGGCCGCTCGTCGAGCTGTCGTATTTTCTTCGCGTCCCGACGGATGGAAGCCGATCGGGCTTGCCCTGATGCAGTCTGTGGTTGATGGTCGAAATCGATTGCGCGCCTGTGAGACGTGCAACGTTCAAACCAGCTCAGGGAGTCATCGATGATCTGTCACTCGCCTTTGGCGACGCGCGTGCGCGCCTGTGTCCTCGCCGCCGTCACGGTCATCGCCGCGTTCTGGTCCGCCGTCGCGCATGCCCAGAGCGGCACCGTCAACGGCGCATTCGGCTTCGTGACTCAGAACGTCTCGACCATCGTCCGCGACGTGTCGCTGGCGCTGCCGCCGTTCCGGATCAATCCGGTGGCGGGCACCACCAGCTTTCAGGCGTCGCTGACCTGGCAGGGCGTCGCCCGTGTCTATTACCTGATCCGGCCGGACACGATCACGCCGAATGCCCCGGCGCTGTTCCTGCTGCACGGACGCGGCATGACTGCCGACCGCATGGCGAACTACACCGCCGCCGGCGAACTGACGCGCAGCTTCGGCGTCTGGGTCTTCCTGCCGCAGTCCACGGGCGGCGAATGGGCGAATGACCCGTCGGTGACCAGCGCGCCGGACGACGTCGGCTTCCTCAACGCCCTGATGGATGTCGCGGTGTCGCAGCATCAGGTCAATCCGCGCCGCCTGTACTTCGCTGGTCTGTCGAGCGGCGGTTTCATGTCGGAACTGATGGCCTGCCGCCATTCCGATCGCATCGCCGCGATCTTTTCGGTGGCCGCCGCGATCCGATCGTCGGTGCGTCCGTTGTGCACGGCGACCCGGCCGCTTCCGGTCGGGCTGATCAATGGCACCGCCGACACGGTCGTGCCGTTCGACGGGATCGCCGCGTTCGTCGCGAACACGCCGCCGAACCTGACCAGCGCGCAGGACACGGCCGCGTTCTGGGGCGAGCGCAACGGCTGCGCGATCAGCCCGGTGGAGATGCTGGCTCAACCAGACATCGCCAACGACACCACCACGGTCACGCGTCGTCGCTATCTCGGTTGCCCGCCGGAAGCGCCGATCACGATGTACAGCGTCACCAACGGCGGCCACACCTGGCCGGGCACCCCGTTCGCCACCTACACCTTCGGCCTTGGCGCGACGACGCAGGACATCAACGCCACGACGCTGGCGTGGGAGTTCATGAGCCCGTTCCAGTCGCCGCCGTGAATGCCGGCCCGCGCGCCGGAGGTCGCCGATCAGTCGATCAGCGGTGATTCTCCGCCTCCCGCCTGCCAGCCGTAGCGACGCAGGCTGACCCGTTCGTTCGCGAAGACCACGCCTTCGGCGCGCAGCCGCCGCTTCTGTTCGCGGTGCGCCTCGCTGAATGTCGGCAGCGAAATCTGCCCGGCGGCATTGATCACGCGATGCCACGGCGTGTCCGCGCCGGCCTCCAGCAGTCCGCCGAGCACCCGGCCAACCAACCGCGCCCGGCCCGGATAGCCGGCCATCCACGCGATCTGGCCGTAGGTAGCGACGCGGCCGGACGGGATCCGGGCAACGGTGTCGAGAATCGCGCGACGGGCGAGATCCGACGCGCTTGGTGCCAGCGGCGGCGCGGACAGCCCGGCCGCGGCCGGCGAATCAGGACGCCGGCGCACCATACAGCGCAGTGCCGATGCCGGCGAGGCCGTGGTCGTCGAGGTCGAGAATCTCGGCCGCCAGCAGCCGCTGCGACCCAAGTTCGGCGATGTAGCGGATGGTCAGCGTGCGCGAAGCACCATCCCAGTTCACTGCGTCGAGCGTGAAGCGCAGCATCGGGATCTGGTTCAGCGCCGCATGCCAGTACGCGGCGAGATCGGCCTTGCCGCGCACGGTACCGTTGCCGGTGATGACGGCAGCCTTCGGACTGCGGAATTCGACGTCCTCGGCAAAGCACGCCAGCACCGCGTCGACATCGCGGGCATTCCACGCGGCGATCCAGCCGCGAGCCCAGGCCTCGGCCCAGTCACGGCTCCAGCGCGCCGGCGCGGCGTCGGTGGTGTCAGCAGCAAGCACGTCCGTTCTCCCGAAGCCCGTGATCGGCAGCATCTGGCCATTGATCTGCCGGATAGTACCGTTGACGACGCGGAATGGGCGCTCGACGCTGGCCTGAACCGCCATTCAGGACGGGTTCAGTCTGCCGACCGCATCCTGCACCCGTCGATTCGCCAAGCCGGTTGCTGCAGGTCGGATCGAAGCCCAACCACCTGATCTACCGGAGTAAAAGATGGACCGCAAGCTGATTCCGACGGCGCTCTCGACCGTCATCGCCGCTACTCTGTTTGCCAGTGCAGCCCCGTCGTTCGCGCTTGGCGCGGGCGGGCTCGGTGTCGGCGCCGGTGCCGGCGTCGGTGTGTCGGCCGGTCGCCTGAATGTCGGCACCGATCTCGATGCACGGGCCCGCCTCGATGCCGAGGCGGCCGCGAAAGCCAAGCTCGATGCCGAAGCCGCCGCCAAGGCGGCGGCGGATGCCAAAGTCAATGCCGCGACCAATGCTGCGGCGTCGACCGCTGCCGGCGCGGCTGCCGGCGCCAACGTCGGCGCCAATGCCGCCGTCGAGGCCAACGGCGGTACCGGCAGCAGTGGCGGCCTCGGCCTCGGCAGCGCGCTGAAGGGCGCGGCGAAGTCGACCACGGGTGCCGTCAAGGGCGCAGCCGGGGCCACGGTCGACGCCGGCAAGAGCGCGGCGGCTGCCACGGTCGATGCGACCAAGGGCACCGTGAAGGCAGGTGCCGGCCTCGCGACCGACGCCGCCGTCGGCACCAAGGCCGCCGTGACCTCGACGGCTGCGGGTGCCGCAGGTGCCGCGAAGGCCACCGCCGGGGCTGCGACCTCGGCCGCGTCGACTGCTGCCTCGGCGAAGGTCGATGCCGCGGCTGCCGCCGGTGCCGCGAAAGTCGATGCCAAGGTTGAAGCGGGCGCTGCAGTCAAGCAGTGAGCCGAGACGCCGTCCGGCCGGGCCTCGCGGCTCGGTCGGACGGTGACGCGAAGGGATGTCGCAAAAACAGCGGCCGGTTGCCCGGCCGCTTTCTGGTTTCCGGATCGGACGCGAGATCGATCGACTGATCGCGCGCCCGGTGCCAAGCGCTCAGGCGCTCAGGCGCTGTGCAGCTGCCGATAAATCTCGTCGCGCAGCGGGCCGGACGCCCACTTCACCAGCGACGACGGGCAGTACTGCGCCGGCGCGAAGCCAGCCGCAATCCGGAACAGATCGGACGTGATCCGCTCGATGCCGGAGTGGTAACCCTTGAACAGGTCGGACTCGTTCGCGTGCATCGACTTCAGCGACGCCAGCAGCACGTTGACCGGCACATACGGGGCGATGCGATCGAGGATCCGCTCGACCAGCGCCAGGTCCTTGTCGTTGGGGCCCTCATCGAGCACGACGCTGACCAGCTTCGGGTTGCCGCCGGTGCGATTCGCCGATTCCTTGCGCAGCTTCGGATCGCGCGCGTAGTACGCGGCCACGGCGAGGATGATGAACAACTCGTCGTAGGAATCCTCGGTGAAGTTGATGTCGTCCGGGATCAGGCCTTTCAGCGCCGGCTTCAGCGCCGCGAGCAGGCCGGGGAACTCTTCGTCCAGCCGGGCAATGCGGCGGAAGGATGCGGTCATCGATGACTCTCCGTGAATGGCAGGTCCGTGAAGGATGCACGGGCTTTGCCAAAGTATAGCGGCGGCGTTCGGCGCTTCGAGCGATCCGGCGTGACGCGGGTCGTGCTTGCGCGGCGAAATCGCGCCCGATCATTCAAGCCGGAATCGTGCCGTCGAGCATGCGCACCGCGTGGCCGCCGACGCGCACCGCCGTGACGGCGCCGGCGGCCTTGTCGACTTCGATCAGCAGCAGGCTCGGCCGGCCCATCTCCAGACCCTGGTGGATCGACCAGCGCAGCGTGCCGTCGGTCACCGGCGATTCCAGCCCGAGCCGCCCGGCCAGCGCCACGGCGGCCGAGCCGGTGGCCGGGTCCTCGACCACGCCGGAGCCTGGCGCGAACATGCGCGCACGCAGCTCGCCGTCATAGCCGCGGGCGTAGACGTACACGTGATGCGCCCAGGCGCCGGCCAGCGCGCTGCGCCAGCGTTCGACGCTGAACGTGATGCCGGCCAGCAGTTCCGGCGAGCGCAGCGGCACCAGCACGTACGGTATGCCGCAGCTGCAGGCACGCGGCGCCTCGTCGTAGCCCGGCCCGTTTGCACCGATGTCGTCATCGGCCAGCCCGAGCATCTCGGCGAGCACCGCATTCGACGGCACATCGGCCGCGCCATTCGGGCTCCACGTCGGCAGCACGGCGGTGGTCAGCTCCGCGAACAGCGGCCGCCCGGCTGCGCGCACGACCCGCACCGGCACCAGGCCCACGTTCTCCTCGAGCACGAAGCGCACGTCGTCGCCGGACGGCACCAGCCCGAGCTCGGCCAGCAGGCAGGCTGTGCCGACCGTGGGATGGCCGGCGAATGGCAGTTCGACATCGGGCGTGAAGATGCGGACCTTGAACTGTGCCTGCGCGTCGGTGGCGGTCTGCACGAACACGGTTTCAGACAGGTTGAACTCGCGCGCCATGGTCTGCATCCGGCGCGTGTTCAGGCCATCGGCCGCCAGCACCACGGCCAGTGGATTCCCGCCATAGCGGCGATCGGTGAAGACATCGAGCGTGTGGAAGGCGAGTCGGTCGGTCATCGGCGCGGCAGAGTCGAAGGAGCAGCGAAACCCGCGAGCGCGGAACCCGGTGCTCGCGACGGTCTTGGACGATACCCGGCAGCGCGCTTCATCGCGAGTCGTTTCCGGATTTGTCATCGCCGTGTAATGTCGATGTCAAGACCGGCGCAATTCGGGAGCGTTTCGCGCCGGGATCACTGACCAGACTGTCGTCATGCAGTCGCGGCCCGGCGCAGACCAGGCGGCGGCGCATGGCTCACCAATGAAGGGGATACCGCATGAAAGACGGAACCAGACCGGCGCGATGGAACCGCGCCATCCTGCTCGGCTCGGCACTGTTCGGCAGCAGCCTTGCCGCCGGCACGGCGCAGGCGCAGCAGGCCGCCGCGACCGACGCACCGACCGCCACCAAGCTGCAGGCGGTGGAAGTCACCGGCTCGCGCATCAAGAAATCCGAAGGCACGGGCGAAACGCCGGTGCTGACCCTGACCGCCGCGGAGCTTCAGGCCACCGGCATCACCTCGATCGGCGACATCATCCAGCGCCTCGGCGTCAGCGGCTCGTCGCTGAACACCAAGTTCAACTCGGCCGGCAACTTCGGCTTTCCGGCGGATGGCGGCGGCGTCGGCTCCGGCTCCACGACCATTTCGCTGCGCAACCTCGGCGCGCAGCGCACGCTGATCCTGGTCGACGGCCTGCGCTGGGTGAACGAATCTTCGGCGTCCGGCGTGTCCGGCGCGGTCGATCTGAACACCATCCCGTTCAGCGCCATCGAGAAGGTCGAGATCCTGACTGACGGCGCCTCGTCGCTGTACGGCTCGGACGCGATCGGCGGCGTCGTCAACATCATCACCCGGAAGAGCCAGAAAGGCGCGCTTGCCCGGATCTATTACGGCGATTACGAGACCGGCAACGGCCAGACCTATACCGGCAACCTGTCGCTTGGCGTGAAGGAGAAGGCGTACGAGTTCTTCGTCGACCTGTCGCACTACCGCCAGCGCGAAATCAGTTCCTCGGCCACCGATCAGTCGAGCTTCCCGATTCCGGGCACCGGCACGACGTTCGGCAGCTCATCGACCGCCTTCGGGCGTCAGGTGTTCTTCCCGAACGGCAACAACACCTACGGCGGCCTGTGCCCGCTGACCGACACCAACGGCGACAATGTGCCCGACACCGCGTTCTGCAACATCACGCCGAACGGCGTGAATTCGACGTTCCCGAGCCAATACCACGTCTTCACCAATGCCGATCGCTTCAACTTTGCGCCGTTCAACCTGCTGCTGACGCCAAGCCAGCGCAGCGCCGTGTTCACGCACGGCCGCTACAACGTCAACGACAACGTGCGTTTCTACGTCAAGGGTCTGTACCAGTCGCGCAAGTCGGTCAATCAGGCGGCACCGGAACCGATCTTTCTCGGCCCGGGCGCCGGCACCGGCGGTCTTGCCGACACCGTCGGCATCGACGCGACCAATCCGTTCAATCCTTACGGCTACTCGCTGGATTCGTCGAACCTCGTGCTGTTCGCGCGGCGACCGGTCGAAGGCGGGCCGCGCGTGTTCCAGCAGGACGTCAGCACCCGCTACTTCAACACCGGCTTTGACGGCTCGTTCGAACTGTTCGATCGCTTCTTCGCCTGGGACGTGAACTACGTCAACAGCGTCAATTCCGCCGAGCAGCGCATCAACGGCACCTACAACATCCGCCGCATCGCCAACGCGCTCGGCCCGGTGGCCAACTGCGTGGCACCGTGCGTGCCGCTGAATCTGTTCGGCGGTCCGGGCACGATCACCGCCGAGCAGCTGAACTACATCTCGTTCATCGAACGCGATTCCAGCCGTCAGGCGCTCGATCAGGTCACGCTGAACCTGTCCGGCACCATCGTCCCGCTGCCGGCCGGCACGCTCGACTTCGCCACCGGCTACGAGCACCGCAAGCTGTCCGGCTCGTACTCGCCGGATGCCGTGGTCACCGCCGGCGAATCGAACGGCGTGCCGAGCCTGCCGACCAGCGGCCGCTACTCGGTCGACGAGTTCTACGTCGAATTCGCAGTGCCGCTGCTGAACCAGCAGCCGTTCGCCAAGCGGCTGGACCTGAGTCTGGCCTCGCGCCTGTCCGACTACTCGACGTTCGGCACCACGATCAAGAGCAAGGTCGGCCTGCGCTGGCAGCCGGTCACCGACCTGACCCTGCGCGGCACTTACGCGGAAGGCTTCCGGGCGCCGTCGATCGGTGAATCGTTCGGCTCTCCGGCGCGCTTCGATGCCTCGATCGAGGATCCGTGCTCCGGCGCCACCGGCGCCACCGCCACCACCTGCCAGCAGGTGTTCGGCACCCCGGTCGGCTTCCAGCAGGCCAACACGCAGATCTCGATCCGCACCGGTGGCAACGCCAATCTCGATGCCGAAACCTCGCGCAGCTACACCGCGGGACTCGTCTACAGCCCGTCCTGGGCGGAGAAGCAGGCGTGGTCGGATCGCATCGATCTGGAACTGACCTTCTACAAGCACAAGGTCAAGAACGCGATCCAGTCGCCGGATGCCCAGACCCAGCTCAATCGCTGCGTCGCCAGCGGCGATCCGAACTCGCCGTTCTGCCAGGGCATCACGCGCGGCAGCAGCGGCGACATCAACGGTTTCGACTCGACCTTGCGCAACCTCGGCGTGATCGAGACGCAGGGCTACGACATCGGCATCGGCTGGAACAGCCCGCGCTATGCGTTCGGCAAGTTCAACATCAACTGGAACACGACCTACATCGAGAACTACCGCGCGGTGGCCACCGACACCGGTCTGGAAGAACCGCGCGGCGTCGGCAATGAAGTCAGCGACAGCGGCATTCCGCGCTGGAAGTCGACCATCACCACCAACTGGAACCTTGCGCCGTTCACGGCAGGCTGGACCATCCGCTACATCTCGCCGCTGCGCGAGCTGTGCGGTGATGCCGCGGCCTTCCCGGTGTGCAGCGATCAGGCCGCCGGCGTCAATCGCTTCGACCCGGTCGTTCTACCACGACTTCCGCGCCGGCGTGACCCTGCCGATCCCGTACAAGCCGGAACTGACCGCGGGCGTCAACAACGCCTTCAACGCCGGCCCGCCGACCTGCGTCAGCTGCTCGCTGAACGGCTACGACGCCTCGAACTACGACCTGCCGGGCCGCTTCGCCTATGTGCAGGCCACCGTGAAGTTCTGAGCGTCGCGGCGGTTTGATGGACCCGCAAGGGCCGCGCTTGCGGCCCTTGCTGTTTGTAGTGCCGACACCGAAGCCGTTACGGCGGGCGACCTAGACGCGAGCAGTCGAAACAAGCTCGCGCAAGCGCAGCCACGCCGCCCGCTTGGCGTCGAGGCTCATGCCGGCGTTGGCCGGGCTGGTCGATGGCAGATCGATCAGCGTGATGTTCGTCAGCCGTTCCGCCAATGGCCCGACCACATGCCGCCGGAACGCTGCCTGCGCCGCGCCGCCGTTCAGCGCGATCGCTCGCAGTTCCGGATGGCGATCAAGAAAGTTCGCGAAATCGTTGGCGACTTCGGTTGCGCGGACGATGCTGGAATCGAGGCTCCCGGGCCGCTCGCAGGCCTTGAGCACATCCCACAGCGCCACACCTTCCGCATTGAGTCGCGCCAACCGTTCGGCATACGGCAGCGCGTGCGGCACGCCGAACAGCAGCGCCATCATCGGCCAGAACTGATTGCGCGGATGGGCGTAGTACTGCCCCGCGCGCAGCGATGCCACACCGGGCATCGAGCCGAGGATCAGCAGCTTTGCCGAAGCGGGTTCGGCCGGGGGGAAGCTTTCGACCTGCGCCGTCAGCACCCGCAGACGCCTTCCAGCGGCACCTTGGCGCTGCCGTTCGGCGTAACGATGCGGACGGTGCCGCGGGCACGGGTCATTTCACACCACGGCCGTTCGCGTGGGCACACCCACGTCGTTGTCATTGTTCCACTTAAGCGCACAGTTGATGATGACAATGCAACAGGCCGTTTGTCGCCAACGCTCGAACCGACTGGATACGGCGTTTCGACCTTCAACCGATGCAATTCGCCGTTGACGAAGACTGCCGCCGATCCGTCAATCTCCCACTGCACAAGTGACTTGCTCATTTCATCGCGATGGTTTGGCGAGTGAAAGGAGCATCCGCACCCCAATGCGATCTCGGAATCCAGCAACGTGCCGAGCGTGACCGGCCCCACGCGGATGAAAGTCCGCTTCGCCTCATCGGCCTGTACCCATCCCGCGGCAACAACGCCAAGCAGCAGCCACGACAGCCTGCGCGTCATTGTCGCGCTCAGTTGAAGCTGCCGCCGGTGATCCGGCCCTCGGCGTTCAGCTCCGGGAAGAAGCGGCTGCGATCGGCGCGGAATTCGCGGGTCGTGATCGTGCCGGGCCTGACCACGAACACCTTCGGATAGCGCGCGGCGAACTGCTCGATCGTCGGCTGGGTGGCGATGAAGCGGTCGAAGTCGGCGAGGTCGTTGACGTCGGCGGGTGCGGCCTTGAGCGCCGCGCCGGCATCGGCGACGAGCGTCGGGCGTTCGCTCAGCATCGACGGCGTGCGCGGCAGCGAGATCAGCTTGAAGAACTGCTGCCACTGTTCCGGCGAACCGGCAGTCTTGTTGCCATTGCCTTCGACATAGCCGCGCACCAGTTCTTCGCCCCACGTGTAGTTGATGATGTAGGCGCGGTACTTGTCGATGAAGGCGATGCGCTGGGTCGCGCGTTCGGGCGAGTACAGCAGGTTCTTCTGCAGCCAGGCCTTGGTCTCGTCGACCGTGGCCTTGCCGTCGAGATAGCGGCGCGCCGCCTCGATGCCGGCCGGCACCAGTTCGCGCGCAGCAGCCACCACTTTCAGGTAGCGGTCGGCATCCTTCGGGTTCAGCCCGGCGGCGCGAAACAGTTCCTTCGTGAACGCGAGCTTGTCGGCGCCCGGAAAGGCGAGGCCGACGCCGAAATCGGCCGTGCCTTCGGCAATCAGCGACTGCGGCGAGAACAGCGGATACACCGTGTACTCCGGCCAGTTCTGGCCGAGGACCAGTCCGTTCTCGAGCAGCGTGTTGTAGACGTGATGGCCCGGATAGCCCTCATGCGAGGCCAGTTCGATCACGCGGGCGACCGGAATCGGCAGGTCGGTATTGACCTCGATCCGGCTCTGCAGCTTGCCCTGATACCAGTTGTAGGCGCTCCACGGCTTGCCGGTGACGAAGCTCAGGCGGAAGTTCTCGCTGATCGGCACCGGCATGTGGTTGTAGGCGCGAACCCGGGCTTCCTCGATCGCCAGATTCATCACCTTCTCGAGCTTGGCCTTCGGCACGGCGAAGCGTTCGACGTAGCGGTTGTAGCGCTCGCTCAGGCTGCGGGCCTGGTCGCCCTTCTGCTTCGGCAACAGGGCCTCGATGCGGGCGAGGATCGGCGCGAAGCGCGATTCGTCGTAATGCGGCGCTTCCGTGTCGTACAGCAGGCGTGCTTCCTCGTCGAAGCTGAACGTCTTGCCCTGCAGCATCTGCGCACGGGCGATCAAGGCACCGAGCTGCTTCTTGAGATAGGCGCGGCGCAGATCGACCAGTTCCGGCCGGGTCTGGAACTGCGGGCTCGGCGCGCGATCGACTTCCGCCAGCAGCGGTGTCGCGGCAGCCTCGATCTGCGCGGGTGTGGCGGCCTGCCGCTTCACCTCGTCGCGAATCGCGGCCGGGCCGTAGTAGGCGTCGACATAGTCCGGATCGTGCGCGCCCAGCGCCAGCACCAGGCGGACGTACTGCTCGGCAAGTTGGTTCAATGTGGGGTTCACGGTGCGCTGGCTCGGCGGGGCGGCGGAATCAACGGGTGCGGCGTGGGCGGCGAAGGCCAGCGGCAGCAGTGCGCCGACGACGACGGCCACCACCGTGCGCGAAAGTTCGCGGAAGCGCCGCGGGCGGGTTGTCTGGAGGAAGGTCATGGCACGCGCACGGGTTGGAAGTCTGTGGAAAGACAGGATTTTCGTATCATGGTTCGGTCCCCCTTCCGGTCGCAAACCCATGTTCGTTTCCTGCGTTGCCACCCTTCGCCGCGCGGCCGCTGCCGTGTCCGCCACCGCCGCCACGGCGGCCGCCCTGATCGTGCTTCCGATGAATCCTGTACTCGCTGGCGACGTCGTTGATACCCACTCGTTCGCCAACAGCAGCGAAGTGCGCACGACGCATGTGGCGCTCGACCTCGCGGTCGATTTCGCCAAAAAAGAACTCGCCGGCCACGTCGATCTGACGCTGGAGCGACTGAAGCCGGACGCCGACCGCGTGGTGCTCGACACCCGCGCGCTCGAAATCCTCGGTGCCGATGCCAGTGCCGACGGCAAGGCCTGGGCGAAGACCTCGTTCGCGCTCGGCGCGCTCGATCCGGTGCTCGGCCGACCGCTGACCATCAGACTGCCGGCCGGCGCCACGCATGTGCGCGTGCGCTACCACTCGCGACCGGAAGCCTCGGGTTTGCAGTGGCTGAAGCCGGCGCAGACCGCGGGCAAGCGGCTGCCGTTCCTGTTCTCGCAGTCGCAGGCGATCCACGCGCGGAGCTGGATTCCTCTGCAGGATTCGCCGGCCGTGCGCGCGACCTACGACGCGCACATCCGCACGCCGAAGGGCCTGCGCGCGGTGATGAGTGCCGAAATGTCGGAAGGGCTCGACGCCAGTGGCCGCTGGGCGTTCACGATGCCGCAGCCGATTCCGAGCTATCTGATCGCGCTCGCCGTCGGCGACATCGGCTTCCAGGCGATGGGACCGCGCACCGGCGTCTACGCCGAAGCCGCCACCTTGAAGGCCGCGGCCTACGAGTTCGCCGAAACCGAGAAGACCCTGGAAGTCTGCGAGAAGCTGTTCGGGCCGTACCGCTGGGGCCGTTATGACCTGCTGGTGCTGCCGCCGAGCTTTCCGTACGGCGGCATGGAAAACCCGCGTCTGACCTTCGTCACGCCGACCGTCATCACCGGTGATCGCCGTCTGGTGTCGCTGATCGCGCACGAGCTGGCGCATTCCTGGTCCGGCAATCTCGTGACCAACGCCACCTGGGAAGACTTCTGGCTGAACGAGGGCTTCACCGAATACCTGACCTATCGCCTGACCGAAGCGCAGTTCGGCAAGGCCCGCGGCGACATGGAGCGCGTGATCGGCACCGCGGCATTGAAGACCGACATCGGGCTCGCCAAGTCGGACGACGACAAGAAGCTGACCCGCAGCACGCCGGCGGCCGATCCGGACGAAGTGTTCAGCAGCATCCCGTACCAGCGCGGCGCGCTGTTCCTCGTCTATCTCGAAACCAAGTTCGGCCGCGACGCCTTCGATGCCTTCCTGCGCGGCTGGTTCGACGACCACGCGTTCCAGAGCGCGACCAGCAGCCAGTTCCTCGCCTATCTCGACGCGAAGCTGCTGAAGACCAAGCCCGGCCTCGTGTCTCCGGCCGAGATCACCGCGTGGGTGTCGAACCCGGAACTGCCGGCCGATGCCGTGTACGCCTCGTCCGACGCGCTGGCCAAGGTCGATGCCGCGCGCGATAGCTGGCTCGCCGGCAAGACCGCGGTCACCGCGATGGGCGGCACCGAGTGGACCGTGCAGGAGTGGGAGCACTTCTTCGAAGGCTTCCCGAAGACCGCGACCGCCGCGCAGCTGCAGGCGCTCGATGCCGCGTTCAAGCTGACCGGCAGCGGCAACGCGATCATCGCCAGCCACTGGTACAAGCTTGCAGTCGACTCAGGCCAGACCGCCGCGGTGCTGCCGGCGATGACCGAATACCTGTCCCGCGTTGGCCGCATGAAGCTGATCGGCCCAATCTACCGCGCGCTCGCCGCCACCGACGCCGGCCGGGCGCAGGCCCACGCGATCTACGCCAAGGTCGGCAGCGGCTACCACCCGATCGCGCAGCAGTCGGTGGAGCGGATCATCAAGGGCAGCTAGCTTTTGGCCGCGATGCGTCGCGCGCGCGTTGCCGGCATCGTCGCTGCGCTGCTGCTGTTCGGCGCGTGGCTCACGCTGTGGCGTGCGAGCGCGCCGGTGGTGCGGATCACGAACGAGAGCGGCCTTGCGGTGAGCATCCGGCTGGAAACGGATATCGCAGCCACCTATCCGGCGCTGACGCTGGCGCCGGAAGCACGGCGCGAGATACGCGTGACCGGCCAGGATCAGGGCATTCGCGTCATCGCGACCCGGGCCGACGGACGGGTGTTGGCCAGCGAGCAGACCTACGTGACCGCCGGTGTCGATGTGCAGGCGACGATCACGCCGACAACGGTCGAGATCCGTTATGACTTCGACGACTGAGCGGCGCTCAATGCACCTTGCGCGACATGCCCTTCAGCCGCTCGGCGTCCTTGTTGGTCTTGCCGCTGCCCTTGTCGGGACGCAGCTTGCCGCCGCCCGACGGGCTGGCGGCCTTCTTCGCGGCCAGCGCTTCCTTCAGCACGTCGGCGGCGGATTTCTTTTTCGGGGCTTCGCTCATGGGCCGTATTCTACTGCGCCCGCCGTGCCTGTTCGGCCTGCCGCATCGGCATGGCGTCGATGGTCTCGAACAGCACGCGCAGCGGCACCGGCCGCAACGAGCGGAGTTTCTCGCTGCCGTCGCGGCCGATCAGCAGGGCGCGGAAGCGGTCGGCGGGAATGTCGCGGATGACGGTGCCGAGGCCCGCCGGACGCGGGGCCTCGCCGATCACTTCGATCACCTGCACGTCGCGCTCCGCCAGACCGGCCGGGTCTTCGGCCAGATCGCGGCGCTGATGCACCAGCGCCACGTCGTCGTCGGTCGGTGACAGCAGCAGCAGGATGCGCGGGGGCGCGGCGAGGTCCGCGTCGGCCCGCGCAGTGCCCGCCAGCCCGAACGCGACCAGCGCCAGCGATCTCGCCAGCGCCTGCATCACGGCCGCCCGATCACAGCGCCAGCCGGCGAATGTCGCCGAGCAGCTTGACCAGCAGCACGATGGTGCGCGCGGCATACGCGCCGTCGATCACGCGGTGGTCGTAGCTCAGGCTCAGCGGCACCATCAGCCGCGGCTGGAAGGCGGCACCATCCCAGACCGGCTTGATCACCGCCTTCGACACGCCGAGGATGCCGACCTCGGGCGCGTTGACGATCGGCGTGAAGTGACCGCCGCCGATGCCGCCGAGGCTCGAAATCGAGAACACGCCGCCTTTTATGTCGGCACCGCTGAGCTTGCCGTCGCGCGCCTTCTTCGCCAACTCGCCGGTCTCGATCGCGAGTTGCGTGATGGTCTTCCGGTCGACATCACGCACCACCGGTACCACGAGGCCGTTCGGCGTGTCGGCGGCGAAGCCTAAGTGCGTGTAGTGCTTGTGGATCAGGCTTTCGCCGTCCGGCGACAGCGAGGCGCGAAACTCCGGATAGGCGTCCAGCACCTTGGCCATCGCCTTCATCACGAACGGCAGCAGGGTCAGCTTCGGACCGCCGGCCTTCGCCGATTCCTCCGACGCTTCCCTGCGGAAGGCTTCGAGCTCGGTGATGTCGGCTTCGTCGGTCTGAGTGACGTGCGGAATGTTCAGCCAGGCGCGGTGCAGGTGCGCCGCCGACAGCTTGCGGATGCGCGCCAGCGGTTTCACTTCGATCTCGCCGAACTGCGAGAAATCGACGGCGGGAATCGCCGGTATTCCGCTGCCGCCGGTAGTGCCGCCACCAGCCGGTGCCGCGGACGGCGGCGGCGCAGCCAGCGCGGTCTTGACGAAGCCCTGCACGTCTTCCTGCGTGATCCGGCCTTTCGGGCCGGAACCCGGCACCTTGGCGAGGTCCACGCCGAGTTCGCGCGCGAACTTGCGGATCGACGGACTCGCGTACGGCACGCCGTCGCTGGCCGGTGCTGGCGGCGGTGCGGCCACCACGGCCGGTTTCGCGGCAACGGCACTGCTGACAGCCGCCACCGGCGCAGCGGGCGGATTCGCGGCCGGCGCGGCAGCAGCCGGAACAGCAGCGGCAGCAGTAGCGGGCGCGGTGCCAGCCAGCGTGCAGACGGCCGTGCCCTTCGCGACCTTGTCGCCGACCTTCAGCAACCATCCGCTGACGATGCCGGCCGACGGCGACGGCACGTCCAGCGTGGCCTTGTCCGATTCGAGCACGAGCAGGGTCTGATCCTTCTCGACCGCATCACCGTCCTTGACTAGCACTTCGATCACTGGCACGTCCGCGTAGTCGCCGATGTCGGGAATGGTGACGGCGATGGCGCCAGCCGACGCCGCCGGTGCGGCCGCTGCAGCCGGGGCGACTGCCTCCTCGGACGGCGCGGCCTTGGCGGCAGCGGGTGCCGCGGGTGCCGCAGGCGCTGCGGCGGCAGGCTCAGCCGGCGCGGCAGCGGCCTCCGCTTCACCGGCAATCTCGCAGACCGCCGTGCCCATCGACACCTTGTCGCCGACCTTGAGCTTGAAGCCGCCGACGACACCGGCGACCGGCGCCGGAACGTCTAGCGTGGCCTTGTCCGATTCCAGCACCATCAGGGTCTGGTCCTTCTCGACGCGCAGGCCGTCCTTGACCAGCACCTCGATCACCGGCACGTCGTGGTAGTCGCCGATGTCAGGGACCGTGACTGTCATTGCACGGGCCATGGCTTACACCTGCACCGGGTTGGGTTTGGCCGGATCGAGGCCGTATCGGGCGATGGCCTCGGCCAGCTTCGCGCGCGGGAAGCTGCCTTCGTCGGCCAGTGCCTGCAGCGCCTTGACCGTGATCCAGCGGCGGTCGACCTCAAAGAAATGGCGCAGCTTTTCGCGGGTGTCGCTGCGGCCGTAACCGTCGGTGCCGAGCACGTGGTAGGCCATCGGCACGAACGGGCGAATCTGCTCCGGATAGGCCTTCATGTAGTCGGTCGCGACGATCGCCGGGCCGCTCATGCCGGTCAGCACTTCGGTGACATACGGCTTGCGCGGCACTTCCGAAGGATTCAGCAGATTCCAGCGCTCGGCATCGCGGCCGTCGCGGGCCAGCTCGTTGAAGCTCGGCGCACTCCAGATATCGCTGGTCACGCCCCAGTCCGCCTTCAGCAGCTGGCTTGCCGCGATCACTTCGCGCAGGATCGAACCGGAACCGAGCAGTTGCACGTGGGTTTCCGCCGGCGCTTCGCAAGGCGTCAGCAGGTACAGGCCCTTCATGATCCCGCGCTCCACGCCCGCCGGCATCGCCGGGTGCGGGTAGTTCTCGTTCTGCAGGGTCAGGTAGTAGTACTCGTCGTGCTGCGGGCTGCCGTCGGCCCCTCCGTTCGGGGGATACATGCGGCGCATGCCTTCCGACAGGATCACCGCGATCTCGTAGGCGTACGCCGGATCGTAGGCGCGGCAGTTCGGGATGGTCGCGGCGAACAGGTGGCTGTGGCCGTCCTCGTGCTGTAGGCCTTCGCCGTTCAAGGTCGTGCGGCCGGCGGTGCCACCGAGCAGGAAGCCGCGGGCGCGCATGTCGCCGGCGGCATAGGCGAGATCGGCAATGCGCTGGAAGCCGAACATCGAATAGAAGATGTAGAACGGCAGCAGCGACACGCCGTGGTTCGAGTAGCTGGTGGCGGCGGCGGTCCACGAACTCATCGCGCCGGCTTCGGTGATGCCTTCTTCCAGCACCTGACCCTTGATGTCTTCCTTGTAGAAGGCAAGCTGGTCGGCATCTTCCGGCTTGTATTTCTGGCCGACCACCGAATAGATGCCGAGCTGCCGGAACATGCCTTCCATGCCGAAGGTGCGGGCTTCGTCCGGCACGATCGGCACGATGCGCGGGCCGATCTTCTTGTCGCGCAGCAGCACCTGCAGCGCCTGGACGAAGGCCATCGTGGTCGAGATCTCGCGCTCGCCGCTGGCCGCGAGCAGGCGCTCGAAGATCGACAGCGGCGGAATCTCCAGCGGCTCGCCAACGCTTCGACGGCTTGGCAGCGAACCGCCAAGCGCGGCGCGGCGACCGCGCAGATACTGGATTTCCGGCGAATCGTCAGCCGGCTTGTAGAACGGCGTGTCCTTGATCTGATCGTCGGAGATCGGAATCTGGAAACGGTCGCGGAACGCGCGGAGCGCGTCCTCGCCCATCTTCTTCTGCTGATGCGTGATGTTCTGGCCTTCGCCGGCCTCGCCCATGCCGTAGCCCTTGACCGTCTTGGCGAGGATCACCGTCGGCGTGCCGACATGCTTCACCGCGGCCGCATACGCCGCGTACAGCTTGTGCGGATCGTGCCCGCCGCGATTCAGGCGGCCGATGTCCTCGTCCGACATCGTCGACACCAGCTTCAGCGTTTCCGGGTGCTTGGCGAAGAAGTGCTCGCGCGTGTACTTGCCGCCCTTGGCCTTGTAGTTCTGGTATTCGCCGTCGACGGTCTCGTTGAAGATCTTGATCAGATGCCCGGTGCGGTCCTGCGCGATCAACGCATCCCAGGCGCCGCCCCAGATCACCTTGATCACGTTCCAGCCGCCACCGCGGAACACGCCTTCGAGCTCCTGGATGATCTTGCCGTTGCCGCGCACCGGGCCATCGAGCCGCTGCAGGTTGCAGTTGACGACGAAGACGAGGTTGTCGAGCTTCTCGCGCGCGGCGATGTCGATGGCGCCGAGCGATTCCGGCTCGTCCATCTCACCGTCGCCGCAGAAGCACCAGACCTTGCGGCCGGTCGCCTTCATCAGGCCGCGATGCTCCAGATACTTCATCAGCCGCGCCTGATAGATCGCCTGGATCGGCCCGAGACCCATGCTGACCGTCGCGAACTGCCAGAAGTCCGGCATCAGCCAGGGATGCGGATACGACGGCAGGCCGACGCCATCGGTCTCCATGCGGAAATTGCGCAACTGCGCTTCGGTCAGCCGGCCTTCGAGGAAGGCGCGGGCATAGATGCCCGGCGTGCAATGCCCCTGGATGTAGACCAGATCCGGACCGTCGGGGTGTTCCGGGCCTTTCCAGAAGTGGTTGAAGCCGACGTCGTACAGCGTGGCCGCCGACGCGAAACTGGCGATATGGCCGCCGATGCCCGAATGCTCGCGGTTGGCGTTGATCACCATCGCCATCGCGTTCCAGCGGATGATCGAGCGGATCTTCCATTCCAGCGCGTGATCGCCCGGCGAGCGCGCTTCCAGATGCGGCGGAATGGTGTTGACGTAGGCCGTGTTCGGCGAAAACGGAACGTAGGCGCCGGAGAGCCGCGCCTTTTCCTGCAGCGCTTCCAGCAGGAAATGCGCGCGTTCCGGGCCTTCGCGCTCAAGCACGGCGGCCAGCGCTTCCAGCCACTCACGGGTTTCCTGCGGATCCGGGTCGGCAACCACCGGTGGCGTCGGGGCAATGGGTCCAGTCATGGCGTAGGTCCTGTGATGGCCGCTTCCGGGAACAGCGCTTGATCATGAGCCGGACGCGGAAGATCGGCGCGGTCGGCACGATGCCGACGTCAATGCCCGCACATTAGACGCGCCGTACTGATACGTCCAATATAGGTAAAGTAGGCTTTCGATACTTGTGAAGTACCGTTGGAGCATCCGGCATGGAACTGCGTCATCTGCGCTATTTCGTGGCCGTGGCCGACGAACTGCACTTCACGCGCGCAGCAAAACGGCTCGGCATGGAGCAGCCGCCGCTGTCACAGCAGATTCGGCAGCTTGAAGCCGAAATCGGCACGCCGCTGTTCCATCGCGATGCCCGTGCCGTGCGCCTGACCGATGCCGGCCGCGTGTTCAGCGACGATGCCCGCGCCATCCTCGCGCAGGTGCAACGCGCCACCGATCACGCTCGCCGCGTGGCGCGTGGCGACCTCGGACGCATCGGCGTCGGCATGATCAATTCGGCACCGTTCCATCCGTTCGTGCCGCGCGTGCTGCGCGAATACGGTCAGCAGCATCCGGATGTCGCGCTGTCGCTCGACGAAAACGCAACACCGGCGCTGGCGGCGGCGGTGCTGGCCGATCAGCTCGACATCGCCTTCGTCCGCCCGCTGCTCGGCGACAAGCCGGGTCTGGTCACCGAAGCATTGTTCGACGAAGACGTGCTGATCGCGCTGCCGCAGGCGCACCGGCTGGCGACCGAACCGGCGCTGGCGCTCGAACAGCTCAAGGGCGAGCCGTTCGTGCTGTTCTCGCGCCCGGTCGGTGCCGGCCTGTACGACGACATTCTCGCCGCCTGCCGCCGCGCGGGCTTCAGCCCGCGCATCGGTCAGGAAGCGTCGCAGGTGACATCGATCGTCAACCTCGTTGCCGCCGGCCTCGGCGTGTCGCTGGTGCCGGCGTCGATGCAGCAGATTCATTCTGACGGCGTGGCCTACCGCACGATCCTCGGCAATGCCCCGAAAGCGCGAATGAGCCTCGTCTACCGCCGCGGCGATGCGTCGGCGACGGTGCGCAACATGGTGGAGCTGGCGCGGCGGGTGGCGAAGGCGATGGGGCTGTAGCTGGACACTGGACCGGCGGCCGGGTTGGCGGGCTTGTCGGACCTCGGGATTCCGGCGTAAAAACCACGGCTACAAGCGCGGAGAGACAGCATGGTCTGGTTGCAGATGCCGGGGCCGGCGGGGCTGATTCCGAACCACTATCCGATCGATGACGGCACGACCCATCGCCATGCCTCGGCGGTGCCGGGCCCGACCGGCTTGCAAGACCGCCCGGCCGGCAAGGCCCGCGCCATCACGGACGAGGAGCGCCTGCTGGCGGCGGTGGCGTACGGCGAAAGCTCGGCGGCCGACCTGTTCGAGGAAATGGCCGGCATTGCCGCCGTCGTGGTGCGTCAGGCCGCGGCTCGCGGGCAGACCGTGCTGCAGTTCCTGAACAGCGCTGAAGCCAAGAGCTTCACCTTCGTGCTGGTCGATGGCAATCCGCGATTCAAGCTGCTGAAAGCCGCGAAGGCGACCGCATTCGTCGAAAACGCCGGCATCGCCACGGCGCTGAAGGCGGCCCGCCACGCCCTGGCCGGCAAGACCGACTACTCCGCCGGCGCCTATTTCTGGGACGGCAAGGACCTGAAGACCAATCCCGATCATCCCAAGCGCGGCAAAGGCTTCCGCTTCAGCAAGCCCGAGCACGACATCTACGGAGTCAAGGACCAGGTGCTGCCCGAGCAGATCACGTACTGGTACCGGAAGGACAAGAACGGAAAGACCGTGAAAGGCGCGGAGCGCGGGCGCTACACGGCGGCCTACGAATCGACCGCAGCCCACGGCGGCACGGTGTTCTGGCGGCTGACAGCGGCGTACATCGAGGCAACGGGCAACAAGGTGTATCGATGATGACGAAGCGCGTGCTGGGCGTTCTGCTGCTGCTGGCCGTGGCCGGCCCCGCGCTCGCCGACGCGCCCGGTCTTGCCGCAGTCGCCGACTGGCAGCGCGGTCTGTTCACCAGCCGACCGCAGCGCATCGCGGGCAGCTTTGTGCCGATCGCGCTCGAGGGCGGCAACGACGAGCCGGAGTACCACGAGTTCGTCGCCGACGACGCCGACCACACGCCGGCGCTGCGCTACTTCGAGACGAAGACACCGACGCTGCGCTGGGGCAAGGCGCGCTACGCGTTGCCGGCCGTGACCGCGCGCTGGCAGCGGCCGAATGATCCGACCGACTGGTCGCCCGATTCGATCCGCCGCTACCAGTGGTCGACCACCGTGGCCGGCAAGCCGCAGACCCTGACCTGCCTCGATGCCGCGTTTGCCGGCCTTGGCAGCAGCGGCAGCCTCGCGTCGTGGCGTGCTGTGCTCGTGCTGCAGCCCGGCGCGTCACGCGAGCGACTGTACTTCGCTGGTTACGGTGCCAGTTGCGAGGCGGTCGGCACCTTGAACGACGGCCGGATCGGCTTCGTGCAACTCACGCGACGCAATACTGAAGACGGTCTGTCGGCGCAGGTCTTCGCCTTGGCCGGGCGCGGCAAGCGCGTGCCGGTGCAGGCGTACGTGCTGCGCGAGGACGCGGCGGCGGTGAACGGACTGCGGGTGGACACGGTTCGCTGACGATCGACGTTGACACCGGCGATCGTCGTCATGACCGACGTTGCGTACCTTCCGGTGCCGACGCGCCGCCCCATGGCTTGATCTTCGCCAGCGTCTCCGCCATCGCCGCCTTGGCCTCGGCACGATCGTGATCCATCTGCAGGCCGATCCAGAAGTCTTCGGACGTGCCGAAGAACATCGACAGGCGCAGACCGGTGTCCGCCGTCACCGCGCGCTTGCCGGCAATGATTTCGCCAACGCGCCGCTGCGATACACCGATCTCCTTGGCGAGCCGGTACTGAGTGATCGCCATCGGCTTCAGGAATTCTTCGAGCAGGATCTCGCCCGGCGTGGGGTACGGCACTTTTCGGGTCGTCATGGTCGTCAATGTGTCAGTGGTAGTCGACGATCTCGACATCGGTCGGTCCAACGTCGGTCCAGATGAAGCACAGGCGGTACTGATCATTGATCCGGATGCTGTACTGGCCGGCTCGGTCCGCGCTCAACGCTTCGAGACGATTCGCCGGAGGAATCCTCAAGTCATCCAGGCGAGCTGCGCGATGAAGCATCGCGAGCTTTCGCATCGCCACCGTTTCGATGTTCACGAACCGTCGAACGCGGTCGCCTTCAAACAGCCGCTCGGTATCGCGACAGCGGAAGCTTTTGATCACCGAGCGATGCTAACGTATATCGTTAGTAACGTAAATCGTTAGCCGATAAAGTCCTGGCTCAAACCCGCGCCGCAATGAACGCCGCCCACACCGGATCCGGCGTCCACACCGCGAGCAGGTCGCGTTCAGCGATCTCGCGCGGCACGCCGGCCCTCAGCACGCGCCACAGGTAGACGAAGGCGGATACGCGCGTGTTGTCGGCGCAGTGAACGAACACGGTATGGCCGTCTTCGGCGGCCATCGCGGCGCAGAAGCGTTCGAAATCATCATCGGTCGGGGCGTCGAACAGCACCGGGATGTGGTGATAGCGCAGCCCCAGGCCGCGCAGGATGTCGTCTTCGTCCGGCAGCGCCTGGTCGGAGGTCGGCAGCGCGAGGTTGATCACGGCCTCGACGCCGATCGCGCGCAGGCCCTTGAATTCCTCGGCACTCGGCTGCCCGGCGGTCAGCAGCTTTTCGCTGATCTCGCGCCAGTTGCGTGGCTTGCGCAGCATGCTCATGTCAAACGGCGGCGGGGTGAAGCCACGACGGAGCTGCAGGTCGCGCACGGCGTAGCCGGTGCCGGCCGGCCACGGCTTGATCTGTTCGAGCGGCGTCTTCTTCCACTCGATCAGCTCGGCGCCGAGGTTGACCGTGCCTTCGGCGATGACGTGGTACGCGATGATGATCTGGTTCATCCGCTCGAACGGATAGAAGCCGATGAACTCGCCGATCCGGCCTTTCAGCCCCAGCTCTTCCTCAACTTCGCGCAGCACGCCGGATTCCGGGTGCGGATCGTTCTTTTCGAGAAAGCCGGTGATCAGCGCGAACATCTTCGGCGGCCACAGCGCGTTGCGGGCGAGGATGATCTCGCCTTCGTGCTCGACGATGGCCGCGACCACCGGCACCGGGTTGTCCCAATGCACGTAGCCGCAGGCGCGGTCCGGGCAGGCGATGCGCTGCATCTCGCCGTGCAGCGCCAGTTCCAGCGGCTTGGCGCATTGCGGGCAGTACTTGAAACGACTCATGTCAGGGTGATCCGGAGGCAGGAATTCGGGGGCGGCGGCAGGCGCTCGGGCTGCCGTCAGGTCAAGGTCTCGATGAACGCGGCGTAGCGTCCGCGATGGACCACGGCCACGCGCTCGTCGGCGCTGATCTGGGTTTCGATCTCGATGCGGGCGCGGCGGCGACGGCGCAACGCCGTGACGAAGCGCGGCCATTCGGCATCCGGCACGGTCGAGATCGCGGTGAAATCGGCGGTCACCGGTTCGCGGAAATCGCAGTCGCTGTGCTGGACGACGATGTGGACATCGTCCAGCCCTTCGGCGCGAAGGGCCGTGCTCAGCAGCGACCAGCCGCCGAGAATGCCGAGTGTCGCCAGGCTGCCGCCGAACGCGGTACCGCGATGATTGCGATTGGCGGCGAGCGGTGCGGCGATTTCCATGCGGATGCCATCGAACGCGACGACACGCGCCGCCAGCGCCGCAGTCAGCGGGATGTTCGCGTGCAGATAATCCGTCAGCGCCTCGGGCGTGCTCATGGCGGCACCTTACTGGATGGCCTGCGCTGCCGTCACCGTTGACCTTGCCGAGCGCGAACCGCCGGCACCACACTCGGCAGCCCCGCCCGCCGAGTCGCGAACGCCCGATGAAATCGCCGTTGTACAAGCTGCTGTACGTGCAGGTGATCGTGGCGATCGCCTGTGGCGCGCTGCTCGGGCATTTCGCGCCGGCCGATGCCACGGCGCTGAAGCCGCTCGGCGACGGCTTCATCAAGCTGATCAAGATGATCATCGCGCCGATCATCTTCTGCACCATCGTCAGCGGCATCGCCGGCGTGCAGGATCTGAAGAAGGTCGGCCGCGTCGGCGGCAAGGCGCTGCTGTATTTCGAAGTGGTGTCGACGTTCGCGCTGGCCATCGGGCTTGTCGTCGCCAACCTGGTGAAGCCGGGGGCTGGCTTCAATGTCGACCCGGCGACGCTCGACCCGAAGGCGATTGCCGACTACACGACGCGGGCGCACGACCAGAGCACGGTCGCCTTCCTGCTGAACATCATTCCGGAGACTTTCGTCGGCGCCTTCGCTCGAGGCGAGATCCTGCAGGTGCTGCTGCTCGGCATCCTGTTCGGCTTTGCGCTGGCGGCGATGGGCGAGCGCGGCAAGGCGCTGCTGGCGACGATCGATGACTTCACCAAGGCGGTGTTCGGCGTCGCCGGCATCATCATGAAGGCGGCACCGGTCGGTGTGTTCGGCGCGATGGCGTTCACCATCGGCAAGTACGGCGTCGAATCGCTGGCGCAGCTCGGTGCCCTGATCGCCAGCGTCTACGGCACCAGCCTGCTGTTCGTGTTCGTGGTGCTCGGCGCCATCGCGAAGCTGACCGGCTTCAGCCTGCTGCGCTTTCTCGGCTACATCAACGAAGAACTGCTGATCGTGCTCGGCACCAGTTCGTCGGAAAGCGCCTTGCCGCGGCTGATGCAGAAGCTGGAGAAGCTCGGCGCGTCGAAATCGGTGGTCGGGCTCGTGGTGCCGACCGGCTACTCGTTCAATCTCGACGGCACCAACATCTACATGACGATGGCGGCGCTGTTCATCGCGCAGGCGATGAATGTCGAACTGACCTTGGGCCAGGAACTGACGCTGCTCGGCGTGGCGATGCTGACCTCCAAGGGTGCGACCGGCGTCACCGGCGCCGGCTTCGTCACGCTCGCCGCGACCCTGCAGGTGATCCCGACGATTCCGGTCGCCGGCATGGCGCTGATCCTCGGCGTCGACCGCTTCATGAGCGAGTGCCGCGCGCTGACCAACTTCATCGGCAATGGCGTGGCCGCACTCGTCATCGCCCGCTGGGAAGGCGAGCTGGATCGCGGGCAGATGGCGGCGGAGCTGCGCGGCGACCTCGTGGCCAAGTCCTAGTCCCGGTCCTGGACGCGGGCCGACCGACGGCAGCGTGCAGCCACGACCCCGTAGACCGCGACACTCCACAGCAAGAAGACGATCGCGAGGTTCCGCTGATCGTCCGGGGTCAGCGCCGCCGGATAGATCATCGGCACGAGGTAGTGCTCGATGAAGCCGCCGCCGTAGCCGGCATCGCCAGCCAAGGCCCGGTAATGGTTCTCGAGCCGGGTCAGCGGGCAGATGCCATGCGTGGCTTCGATCCAGACACCCCAGGCCAGCGCCGGCAGATGCAGCGCCGCGAGCCAGCGCCGCCACAGCAGCAGCACGCCGCCGAACACGGCGAACAGGATGAACGCGAGATGCACGAGCAGCACGGCATCGGCGGCAAGCCGGGCGGCCATCGCCGCTACTTGCCGAGGCAGAACGTGGAGAAGATCCGGCCGAGCAGATCGTCCGCCGTGTAGCGGCCGGTGATCGCTTCCAGCGCGGCCTGCGCCAGCCGCAGATGCTCGGCAATCAGTTCCGGGCTGCGCAGGCCCTGCGTCCGGGCCTGCGCAATCTCGGCGGCGGCCTGACGCAGCGCGTCGACATGGCGGGTGCGGGCGCCAAAGGCGTCGCCGGCCGTGTCATCGAGTCCTGCCGCGGCATGCAAGGCGCTGATCAGGCTGGGGATTCCGTCGCCGGTCGCGGCCGACAGGCGCAGGTTGTCCCGTGCTGCGGGCTCGTCACCAAGTCCGTCGATGGCCGTCGCCGGCTGGCCGCTCAAGTCGCACTTGGTGTGCACGATCCGCCGCGGCACGGTGGCCGGCAGGGTCGCGAGCAGCGCTTCGTCGTCGGCCGTGACGCCGCTGCGGTCGTCAACGAGATAGAGCAGCAGTTCCGCCTGTTCGACCGCGCGCCGTGCCCGTTCGATGCCGATGCGTTCGATCGCATCATCGGTTTCGCGCAGCCCCGCGGTATCGAGCACGGTCACCGGCAGGCCATCGAGCACCAGATGCTCGCGCAGCACGTCGCGCGTGGTGCCGGGAATCGGCGAGACGATTGCGGCGTCGGTGCCGGCGAGGCGATTCAGCAGCGTGGACTTGCCGACGTTCGGCTGGCCGGCGATTGCGACGACCAAGCCATCGCGCAGCCGCCGGCCCTGCGCCGCGGACACGAGCAACTGCGCCAGTTGCCGGTCGAGCGCAGCGAGCCGCTCGGTCATCTGCGCCGACGACAGCCACGGCACGTCTTCGTCGGCGAAGTCCAGCGCGGCTTCCAGATCGGCCCGCAACGCGATCAGGGCATCGACCAGCTCGCCGACACGTTGCGAGAACTCGCCGTGCAGCGAGCGGCTGGCGGCGCGAACGGCGGCCTGACTGCCGGCGTCAATCAGGTCGGCAATGCTTTCGGCCTGCGCCAGATCGAGCCGGCCATTGACGAACGCGCGCTCGGAAAATTCGCCGGGGCGGGCGAGGCGGGCGCCGGCCTGCACGGCGGCGCGCAGCAGCAGATCGAGCACGACCGGGCCGCCGTGGCCCTGCAGTTCGACCACCGCTTCGCCGGTGAACGAGTTCGGCGCCGGAAACCACAGCACGAGGCCGTGATCGATGACGATGCCGTCTGCATCGCGAAAGCGGCGCAGGCCGGCGACGCGCGGTTCCGGCAGCCGGCCGCAGATCGTGGCGGCGATGACGGCGGCTTCCGGCCCGGAAATCCGCAGCAGTCCGACCGCGCCGCGACCGGGCGCGGTGGCGACGGCAGCGATGGTGTCGACAGCGCGCGAGTCGTTAGCGGTCATGGCGCGCAGTTTACGGCGCGGTCACGCAAAGCCCGGCGCGAGCGGCCTGCCCTCGGCGATGAGGGAAAGCCGCCGGCAACATCGCGGGCGATCAGGCCTTCTTCAGCTCGCGTTTGGCACCGTCGGCCTGCTCGATCCGATAGGTGATGTACTTCTGCTGGGCGATGCCGATGACGTTCGACACGAACCAATAGACGACAAGCCCGGCCGGGAAGAACAGGAACATGCCGGTGAACGCGATCGGCATGATGTTCATGATCCGCGCCTGCATCGGGTCCATCGTCGCCAGCTGACCGGACATGCGCTGCTGCAGCCACATCGACGCGCCGTACAGCACCGGCATGATGTACAGCGGATCAGCGGCCGAGAGATCCTGCAGCCACAGCATGAACGGCGCCTGGCGCAGCTCGACCGATTCGATCAGAACCCAGTACAGCGAGAAGAACACCGGCATCTGCACCAGGATCGGCCAGCAGCCGGCGAGCGGGTTGAAACCTTCCTTCTTGTACAGATCCATCATCGCGCGGCTGAGCTTTTCGCGATCGTCCGCGTATCGCTCCTTCAGTTCGGCGATGCGCGGCGTGAACTTCTTCATCTTCGCCATCGACTTGTACTGCGCGGCGGTCAGCGGATAGAAGATCAGCTTGACCAGCAAGGTCAGCAGGATGATCGACCAGCCCCAGTTGCCGACGAGGCCGTGAAAGAAATTCATGACGATGAATAAAAGCTTGGAGATTTCCGTCATCCAGCCGTAGTCCTCGGTCAGCGCGAGGCCCTTGGCGACATCATCGAGCTTGCCCTGCAGTTTTGGGCCGATGTACAGGCCGGTGCTGAAGCTGGCTTCGGCACCATCGGCCACCAGCTTTCCGGCGCCGAGGTACTGGCCCAGGTAGTTCGTGCCACCGGCCGGCTTGCCGCTGAAGCTCAGGGTTTCGTCGGCCGGCGGGATGATCGCGGCAATGAAGTAATGCTGGATCATCGCCAGCCAGCCACCGGTCTGCTTCGATTCGTACGGTTTGCCGTTCAAGTCGGTCAATGTGATCTTCTTGAACTTGTATTCGCTGGTGCCCGGCTTTTGCTCGAACACGCCCATGCCGAGGAAGGTCGAGATGAACTTCTGAGCCTTCTCCGATGACACCGGGTTGCGCAGCCAGCGCGCGTACGGGCTGACGTTCAGCGGCTGGCCGGACTTGTTGACGATGCTCTGCACAAGTTCGATCTGGTAGCTGCCGCGCTTGATCCGATAGACCTTGCGTAGCGTGACGCCGCTGGCATCGGTGGTTTCGAACGGCACGTCGAGCGTGTCGATACCCGGTGCCAGCTCGTACGCGGTCTGCGGGGTCGAGTAGATCGTCTGGCCGGTGGCCAACGGCTTTTCGACGGCGGCAAGGCCGGCCTGCAAGGTGAACACCTGACCATCGCGGTCGTTCAGCAGCGGCAGCTTGCGCGTCGGGTCGTTCTTTTCGAGCTGGTAGTTCAGCAGCTCGACTCGGCGCAGTTCGGCACCGGCGGTCGAAATCTCGGCATCGATCAGATCGGTCTTGACCCGGATGGTCTGGGCAGCAACCGGCGCGGCAGCCGTGCCGTCGGCGACGGTCGGCGCGGCATTCGGATCGGACTTGGCGTCGGTCGCCGACGGCACCGGCGGTGCGGTCGGATCGGCCGGCACGTTGGCGGCCGCGGTCGCTGCCGGAGTCGTCGCAGCGATCGCGGCTGGCGTCGGGAAATCCTTGATCCACGCTTCGTACAGCAGGAACAGGATAAAGCCGAGCACGACGATCAAGGCCATGCGGCGGGTTTCCATGGGGTCTAGCGCTCCGGAACAGGGTCAAGGCCACCGGCATTGAGCGGGTGGCAGCGGGAAATGCGTTTGAGGGCAAGCCAGCTGCCGCGTGCAGCGCCAAAGCGTTCGATCGCTTCGACCGCGTAATGGGAGCAGCTGGGGTAGAAACGGCAGCGCGGTCCGAGCAACGGACTTATCCCGCGCTGGTAGGCGCGGATGGGGCCGATGAGGAGCGCGCGCATCGTTCGATCACCAAGGTCCAGAGTTCGGCAAGCAAGGCGCGAATCGCGTCATTGCTCAGGTCGGCCAGTCCGGAATGTGCGAAGAACACCAGGTCCACCGCCGGAAGCCGCGCGCGATTGTGCCGGAAATCCTCGCGGATGAGTCGCTTGATCCGGTTCCGGTCGTGGGCATCGGAAACCGCCTTCTTGGCGATGGCCAGACCGAGCCGGGGATGCGGCAATGCGTTCAACCGGTAGCTCAGGCCGAGCGGCGAGCGCTTGAGGCGCCGCCCTTCGGCAAACACCAGCTTGAACTCGGCCGGATTGTGCAGACGGGCGGCCGGCGGAAACACCGGCCTCGGGCAGAGCGCGTACTGTTGAGACGCCGCCGTTCGGGCCGCAGTGACTGAAGTCGAACTGTCAGAACCTGCGGCCTGCGAATCAGGCTCTGGATGCTTCGACGACGCTGCGCGGGAACGCTTCGCCGTCGACCCGGGCGCTTCGCGGGGCAAAGCGCCGGTCACCGTGATGTCGACAGCAACCGTGCCGCGCGGGCTGTCCGTGACGGCGTCCTTACGGAATCAGGCGAGCGCGGCCCTTGGCGCGACGACGAGCGAGCACGGCACGACCACCGGCAGTTGCCATGCGGGCGCGGAAACCGTGGGTGCGGGTGCGGCGCAGCGTGTGCGGCTGGAAAGTACGTTTGCTCATGGGTCTACTCGTTGGCGGATCGCGATTCTAGCCGCTGTCCGCGCCGGGCATCAAGCCGATTGGCGGAAAACTCAGCATCCGGCCGTCGGAAGGCCCCGCGAACAACAGTTCCCAGCCTGTGGATAAGCTCGGCAGGCAGACGGTAGACTGCTTTCCCGACGCGGTCCGTCCAGCCTTGCTGCCGATGATCCCGACCGTGCCTCGGGCCCTTTCCGCTGCGTCATCCAAGCCTTTCGCCCGATGCTGAATCAAGATCTGTGGGACCGCTGTATCGACCGGCTGGAAGCCGATCTCCCGGAAAAGGAGATCAGCACCTGGATCCGTCCGCTGCGCATCGTGCTGGCCGAAGATCAGGTGACCTTGCTGGCGCCGAACCGGATCGTGATGGACCGGGTCAAGAGCGACTTTCTCGGCCGCATCCAGCGCACGCTGTCGAGCCTCGCCGCGTTCGATGTCGTGGTCAATCTCGCGGTCGGCGCGGTCAATGTCGAGAATGTCCGCGGCGGCGGTGTCAGCACCTCGTCCGGCGCGGGGTCGTCGCCGATCGACGACACAATGCCGTATGGCCGCGGCAAGCTCGACCCGCGCTACACGTTGTCGTCGTTCATCGAAGGCAAATCGAACTCGCAGGCCCGCGCCGCCGGCCTGCAGGTCGCTTCGGCACCGGGTGGTGTCTACAACCCGCTGCTGATCTACGGCGAATCGGGCCTCGGCAAGACGCACCTGATGCACGGCATCGGCAATGCCATCCTGGCCGAGAAGGCCAATGCCCGGATCATCTACGTCGGCGCCGAGCAGTGGTTCAACCAGATGGTGTCCGCCATCCGCTACGGCAAGCAGGTCGAGTTCAAGAACTTCTACCGCACGGTCGATGCGCTGCTGATCGACGACATCCATTTTCTGGCCGGCAAGGAACACTCGCAGGAAGAGTTCTTCCACACCTTCAATGCCCTGATCGACGGCCGCAAGCAGATCGTGCTGACCTGCGACCGTTATCCGCGTGAACTCGACGCGCTCGATGACCGCCTGAAGTCGCGGTTCACCTGGGGCCTGTCGGTTCCGATCGAACCGCCGGAGTTCGAGACCCGCATCGCGATCCTGCAGGCGAAGGCCGATGTGCTCGGCATCCGCCTGCCGGACGATGTCGCCGTGCTCGTCGCCCAGCGCATCCGCTCGAACGTCCGCGAGCTCGAAGGCGCGCTGCACCGTCTGAACGCCTCCGCCCGACTGACCGGCGCGCCGATCACCGCCGAATTCGCCCGCGTGACGCTCAAGGACATGCTGGCCTCGTACGACCGCGCCGTGACGCTCGACAACATCAAGCGCACAGTGGCGGCTTACTACAACATCCGACTGGCCGACCTGACCTCGGTGCGCCGCACCCGGACCTTGGCCCGGCCTCGGCAGATCGCGATGGCACTGTCGAAGGAACTGACTCGGCACAGCTATCCGGAAATCGGCGCTGCCTTCGGCAAGGACCATACGACCGTGCTGCACGCCTGCCGCAAGGTGGCCGAACTGTGCCGCGAAGACGATCGTCTGAAGGAAGACTACGAAAACCTGCTGCGCCAGCTGACCAATTGACACGAACCGACCACGCCGATGGCGGCGGTGCCGACAGTGCGGAAAATCGCTGAAAACGCTTCAAAAACAGCGGAAAGAGCGCTGGAACAAGCTGTGTATAATCGCCCCGCGACCTCGGGACAGCTTTTTATCCACAGCTTTATCCCGGTGTTGTGCCACTGTCCATCCCGCGATGGATCGGTGCTTGAAAACGCATCAAAGCCTTGAAAAGATTGAGCGAAATGGTTCTGTCCACAGTTCGGGCACGACACTATTAGAACTAGTCTTTAAAGATTCAAACCAATCTATTCAGTAGTCCGATCATGAATATCCAGATCTCCCGCGGTGAGCTCCTGTCGGCGCTGCAATCGGTCATCGGTGTCGTCGAACGTCGGCAGTCGCTGCCGATCCTCGGCAACCTGCTGCTCGAAGCGAAGGACGATCTGTTGATTCTCGTCGGCACCGATCTGGAACTGCAGGTCGAACGCAAGGTTCGCGTGCAGAACATCGCCCCGGGCCGCATCACGGCACCGGCGCGCAAGCTGCACGACATCTGCCGCGGCCTGCCGGAAGGCGCGATGCTCAGCCTCGAGTACGCCGACAACAAGCTCACGCTGAAGTCCGGTCGCAGCCGTTTCGCGCTGGCGACCTTGCCGGCCGAGGAATTCCCGATGTTCTCGTCGGATCCGGCCGACGTTGAACTCGACTTGAGCAATCGCGAACTGAAGGATCTGCTGTCCCGCACGCAGTTCGCGATGGCCCAGCAGGATGTCCGCTACTACCTGAACGGCCTGCTGCTCGAAATCCGCCCGAGTCGTCTGCGTGCGGTTGCCACCGATGGTCACCGCCTGGCCATGGCGGAACTGAACCGCGAGCACAGCGCCAAGAAGGACACCCAGGTAATCCTGCCGCGCAAGACCGTCATCGAGCTGCAGCGGCTGCTCGACACCAGCGAAGCGCCGGTCAAGCTGTCGCTGACGACGAACCAGATCCAGGTCGATGTCGAAGACTTGCGCCTGACCTCGAAGCTGATCGAAGGCCGCTTCCCGGACTACGAGCGCGTGATCCCGGAAGACTCGGACAAGATCGTCAAGTGCGGTCGCCAGAAAGTGCGTGCGGCGCTGTCGCGGGCGGCGATTCTGTCGAACGAGAAGTTCCGCGGCGTGCGTCTCACCGTTGCCGACGACATGCTGCGGATCCAGACCCAGAATCCGGAACAGGAAGAAGCCGAGGAAGAAGTCGAGATCGAATACCAGGGTGCTTCGCTGGAGATCGGTTTCAACGTCAGCTACCTGCTGGACGCGCTCGATGCCATCGAAGGTGACGAGTTCATCTTCAAGCTGCGCAGCCCGGACGCCAGCGGCCTGATCCATGACGCGGCGCAGGCCAGCGGCAAGTTCGTCGTGATGCCGATGCGGCTGTAAGCGGCTGCCAAGCCGGGAACCATGCTTCCATGCGTTTCCGTCGGGCGAGAGCGCAACACTTTCGCCTGTTTCACGAATTGCTGTTCGAGCCGCATCCCGGCCTGAACATCGTCACCGGCGCCAATGCCGCCGGCAAGACGACATTGCTCGAAGCGCTGTACGTCGCAGCCCGCGGTGAAAGTCATCGCGGGGCTGCGACCAGCCTCGTCACCGACGGACAGTCGGCTTTCCAGATCGAAACGCGCATCGTCGGTGAAGATGGCCGGCCGGACGATCGCGTGGACGTGCGCTGGCAGGATCGGCGGATCGGTGTTCGCATCAATGATCAGCCAGCGAGCCTGTCGGAACTGGTGCGTCGGATGCCGGTTCTTTTGCTCGACCCACAGGCGCACCAACTGATCGAGGAAGGCCCAGGCATCCGACGCCGCTTTGTCGATTGGGGCGTGTTCCACATGGAACAGGATTTCTTTGGTCTGTGGCGGCGTTACAACCGGGCACTGAAGCAACGCAACTCCGCATTGCGTGCAAATGCCAGCACACGCGAGATCGAAAGCTGGTCGCCAGAGCTGGTCTCGACGGCATCGGCCCTGACCGATTGCCGAACGGCCTATCTCGCCAAACTGGCTAAACGGGTACCGACCTACTGGCAGTCCCTGGTCAATGAGGACCGCTGGTCGATCGGCTTTCAGCGGGGCTGGAAGGACGATGAGCCGTTCGACGAAACGCTCAGACGCAACCTCGAAGGCGATCGTAAAGCTGGCCATACCCGCGAAGGCCCCCATCGGGCGGAACTGCGGATATTGAGCGATAATCGTCTGTTGAAAGAGCGGATCAGCCGCGGCCAGCAGAAGTTGCTGATCGCCGGGCTCGTTCTGGCGCAAGGCGAGTTGTATCGGCAGCAGCATGGTGATTCGCCGGTGCTGTTGCTGGATGATTTCGCTGCGGAGTTGTCGCTGGCATCGCAGCAGCGTTTGCTGGCAGCGCTGCAAGCGTGGCCGGGCCAGTGCGTGATCACGGCGCTGGAATACAGTCCGCTGTTGCAAGAGGCACAGCCTCACGCGATGTTCCACGTGGAACATGGCGCGATCAACCAATTGAAGAACACGACGACATGACGGACCAGAACGACGCCCCGAACCCGAATCAGAATCACATCCCGAGCGGCAATTACGACGCCAGCGCGATCAAGGTTCTGAAAGGTCTCGATGCCGTGCGCCAGCGCCCCGGCATGTACATCGGCGATACCGATGACGGTACCGGCCTGCACCACATGGTGTTCGAAGTCGTCGACAATTCGGTCGACGAAGCGCTTGCCGGGCACTGCACCGAGATCACCGTGACCCTGCAACTCGATGGCAGCGTCACCGTCACCGACAACGGTCGCGGCATTCCGGTCGACATCCACGAGGAAGAAGGCCGCTCGGCAGCCGAAGTGATCATGACGATCCTGCATGCCGGCGGTAAGTTCGGCGGCAGTGGTTACAAGGTCTCCGGCGGTCTGCATGGCGTCGGCGTGTCGGTGGTCAACGCGCTGTCGGAAGTGCTGATGCTCGACATTCATCGCAACGGCCACCACCACCATCAGGAATACCGGATGGGCGTGCCGCAAGCGCCGCTGGCGATCGTCGGCCCGTCCGACAAGCGCGGCACGTCGGTCCGCTTCTATCCGAGCGGCAAGGTCTTCACCAACCTCGAATTCCATTACGACATCCTCGCCAAGCGCCTGCGCGAGCTGTCGTTCCTGAACTCCGGCCTGCGCATCGTGCTGCGCGAAGAACTGAGCAACCGCGAAGACATCTTCGAATACATCGGCGGCATCAAGGCGTTCGTTGAATACCTGAACCGCAACAAGACCGCGCTGCACGAGACGGTGCTGTACATCAACGCCGAGATCGATGGCATCGCCGTTGAGGCGGCGCTGCAGTGGAACGACTCGTATCAGGAAAACGTCTTCTGCTTCACCAACAACATTCCGCAGAAGGACGGCGGCACGCACCTGACCGGTTTCCGCAACGCGCTGACCCGCACCCTGAACGAGTACGTCGAAAGCCAGGGTCTGGCCAAGAAGGAGAAGGTCGAGCCGGTCGGTGATGACTCACGCGAAGGCCTGACCGCCGTGCTGTCGGTCAAGCTGCGCGATCCGAAGTTCTCGTCGCAGACCAAGGAAAAGCTGGTGTCGTCGGAAGCCAAGGCAGCCGTCGAAAGCGTGATGAACAAGAAGCTCGCCGAGTTCCTGCTCGAACGCCCGCGCGAAGCGAAAGCCATCGCCGCGAAGATCATCGAAGCCGCTCGCGCCCGTGAAGCCGCCCGCAAGGCGCGCGACCTGAATCGCCGCAAGAGCGTGCTCGACATCGCCGGCCTGCCCGGCAAATTGGCGGATTGTCAGGAAAAGGATCCGGCGAAATCCGAACTATTTCTGGTCGAGGGTGACTCCGCCGGTGGATCCGCCAAGCAGGGTCGCGATCGGCGGTTTCAGGCCATCCTGCCGCTGAAAGGCAAGATTCTGAATGTCGAAAAGGCGCGGCTCGAGAAGATGCTGTCGTCGGCGGAAGTCGGCACCTTGATCACCGCGCTTGGCTGCGGCATCGGCCGCGACGACATGAAGCCGGAGAACCTGCGCTATCACCGCATCATCATCATGACCGACGC
>FRDC01003065.1_pt4 | contig 35932 bp, 43 predicted proteins | sample 1106171 | NCBI WGS metagenome assembly FRDC01 (sample SAMEA3930566, study PRJEB13176) | freshwater metagenome | biome: Drinking water system; feature: drinking water; material: water | place: Singapore | collected 2014-12-20 | reverse complement strand
TTCCCAGGATGACGGCTTCGTAGGACTGCTGTGCTTCGCCAGCGGTCAAATCACCAACCGTGGCGACGCCATGGAGTTCCGGCAGGTTCTGCGGCGCAGCACCACAGACGCCACTCCGACCCGGTTGACGGCCAATGGTTCGGCGCCCAGCACGACGAACACGGTCAATCTGGTTAACCGCAGCGCTATTGCGGGCAGCTACGAAATGGTCGCCAAAGCCAACGGCAGCACTGACATGGCAGTATGGCGGGGTAGCTTCTCTGCGGTGCGAGGGGCCAACGCGGCATCGACGGTGCTGGTAAGTCCGCCACTGGTTGCAGGAGCGCCGGCTGAGAGTTCTGGCACCGGCAGTGTTTGGCGTCTTGACATCGCGGCTGACACCACGAACGGCGCTGTCGGGTTCACTATTAACGGCGTAGCGGCGACCACGATCTACGCGGTGGTCGCTATTCGCGCCGTTCGTACTTACACCCCGACATGATCCGCCCTCTACTTTTGCTAGCACTGTTGGCAGGCTGCGCCGCGCCCTGCGCCCTACCGCCATCGGTGGTGCAGTTGGTGGCGCCCGCTGTCAGTGGATCGGGCGTGGTGGTAGAAGGCGGTATTGCTACCGCCTGCCATGTGGCCCTGCACGCGCCTCTGGCGGTCTGGGATGCGGCGGGCAGCTTCCGAGGCGTTGCGGTTAATCCGCGCTGCGCGCCGGGCTATACAACCAACCCGAGCGCGCTAACCCCCGACGTAGCCCGCCTTGACGTGCGTTGGGATACTGCGGCGCTGCCCGCAGCCCGTGTAGCACCGGAGTTTTTTGGAGCGGCCGTTGTCGACGGCAGCTTGCAGCAAGGGATATCGGGCGCGCCAGTAATGGATAGCGAAGGCCGTGTTGTAGGGATTGTCAGTGGTTCAGCCTGGAATGGACGCCTCGCTATTATTGAACGTGCTTCTCTTCCTCTTACTATCCACGGATATCCGCTTCGCGCTTGCGCGAGCTTGCAAGCGACAGGAGTGCAGCGATGAATGAGCACCTTAGCGTGTTGGACCGAATTGCAGAGAGCAGCCCGGTCATCGTCCTCATACTAATCGTTGCTTGCACGGTTTTGTGGAAAACACTTCGCGAAGAAATGCGCGAGTGGCGAGCAATCGCGTCGCGCAATACCGATGCTGTTCATGCGCTAACAGTAGCCGTGGACCGTTTACGCGAACGTATTGATCATAACTAAAACAGCTTTTATAGGTGGTCCCATGCCTGCTATCCCTTACGCTACTTCGCTAAGCACGATGGGTTCGCCCGGTAACGCGGCGGGCACGGAAGCAGATTTTCAGAACGTCCTTTTTCCCCGCGCGATAAACACCAGTGCGGTGTTTGAAGTGACGGACAAACCCATCATGCTGCGTGCGTTTGGTTTCGGGCCAACGACCACCGCGTGCTTGTATATGGTCTATGGTTCTGGGGCCAGTCAGCGCACTGAATTGTTTGGCCTAGGCGGAATTAACTACTGCCTTACGCAAACTAACAATGCCATGACCGTAGCCGTTGAGGGACGGTATTATCTAGTTTTGACCAATGCGGTTTCCACGGCGGTGACCGTGACGATGACCGGTGTAGGGTTGGATTACGGCAACCTTGATATGCTGGACAATGCGCGTTCTGCTGGGGGCGTACTTATTGCTGGGCTGCCTCCGGCGACGCTTCCTGTAGATGCGGCGGATTTAGTCGCGCTGTCTCAGAACGGAAGTACGCAGCGACGCGTTACGGTTGCCGCGCTGACGGCGCGCGCCGACGCTGCTATAGCGTTGGCGGCAGCAGCAGTGCCGTGGACCGCGTTTACTCCGGTTATAATTCCACAGACCGGGGCGTTTGGCGCAGGCACGGTGTTAACCAACGCCAGATACACCGTTGTACAAAAAACGGTTCACTGGCGGCTGGATTTCCGCATTCCAAATTCTGGCGCGCTTGGCACAGGAACCGGACAACTTTTTATTGCTCCCCCTGTAACCATAGCCACCACTTCTGCCGGAAACGGTTTTGAAATTTCAGCTACAAATGCTTCTTTGCAAGTGCGCCATAACGCGATATCAGTTATTTCGGTAGGCACAGCCGCCAGCAACGACGGTGTTGTAGCCAACAACACGTGGTTCTTTTTGAGCGGAACTTACGAATCAACATAAGGAAAACAGGATATGTCTTGTGCAGCTTGCGAAGCACGACGGCTTCAACTCGAAGCGGAAATGAATGCTACCATCGAAGCAGTGGTTCGTGGTAGGCCGCTAGAGGCCGCGCAATCAGCAGTGCAGGCAGGAGCGACCGCTGTTATTGGTCTGGCCGAAATGGTCGGACTCAAGGCAAAGAAGGATGTTACCGATGGCGCGAAATAAAACAGTTAGCCCGGTCAAGCCGGAAACGGAAGATCGCGAAGCTGTTTCGCAAGACCCTCAGCTTTCGGCGCAGTTGACCGCTGAAGACATTGCGCGCATGGAAGCGGAAGGCCAGACGATGACGGAACTTGGCGTGCCAGAGAACGTGCCGGGCGACCATTTTCCCGATGACGTTTCCGCTGCCGTCGAACCCGCGCAGGCGGCTATTGCGTGCACTTCCGCCCGCTACGCGCATCAACCTGTTTCTGACGAAGAGGAAGCAGAATAATGGGGCTGTTTGATTTTTGGCGAACGCAGTCTGCACCGCCGCCCGCTCAGCCGCCCGCTATTCCTGTTGTGCCTATCGGCCATACTCCATCGGGCAAGGCGCGCGGAACTAAGGGCGTGCAGTCCCGAGCGTGGCGGAACTTCAATCCTGGCAACATGCGCCCGCGCGCAACGAAGTTGCCGGTCGATCACGTGGCCGTGGATAACGACCCCGGTGGCCCGTTTGGTACCTACGCCTGCGAACGCGACGGCTGGGCTGACCTTGCTGCGCGTATCATTCAGCTTGCTGATGGCGGCAAGAACACTGTTCGGCAAATCATTTCGGTTTGGGCACCGCCTATCGAAAACAACACCAACGTGTACATCGCAGGTGTAGCGGCAAAGCTTGGCGTCTCGCCTGATACGCCGCTTGATCCCCGCGACCGTGCGACTGCTCGCGCCCTTGCCGACGCTATCCGCCGACACGAGGGATTGGGAAGCGACCCGCCGTGGGATCGTGACCAGCGCGAAGCAGGTCTGACGCTCGCGGGCGTCAGGTCCTGAGTGAACAACCTTCCTTATTGGAGACGTGTAATGCCGACTGCTTCTGCCAAAACCAAAATGCCGCCGATGGCTAGCGTCGGCAAGGCTAGCGGCGCGGGTGCCGCTACCAAGATGCCTGCCCCTCCGGGGAAGCTGCCGCTCAAGGGCATGGGTGGCAAACCGAAAATGTACACGGGGAACATGGCGGGCAAGTCTAAGGCCAAAGGTAAGTAGCCTGTGCGCCTACCGCCGCTAAACGCTAATTTGTTGGCGGCCCTGCGCGCAGCAGGGCCAAAAATAAATGTCGGATTGCACGCTTATCTTGTTGACGCGCGTGCCAACATACTCGATGTTCTCGCGCAAAGTACCGATTACGGTGCTATATCGCGGCTACAAGGTTACGCGGCGGCGCTTGATGAGTTGGTAAAAATTCTGCCGCAAGTGGATAAAGGACCGAAAACGTAATGTCAGGAACTGTTAAACTGCCTAGCGCACTTCGCCGTCGCCGCGCAGAAATCGACGCCGCTGCAAACGCGCCCGCGCCAGCACCCATAGCGCAGAACCCTGATCCCGCTGTTGACCCGCAGCCAGCACCTGCGCCCGTCGTTGACCCGCAAACTCCTACGGCTGAACAGACGCTTCAGACTGAATTGACTCGGCTGCGCGACGAAATCCGCGAGCTTCGCGCTGCACAGTCTGTTTCTCCCGTTGCGCCCGCGCCTGCGCCTGTGCCGGCTGAACCTGAAACCGAGTTCACGCTGGACGTTACGCCGACTGTGCCGACCGATAGCGAGCGCGAAAGGTACGGTGCGGCGGATAATTATATCCGCAGCGTAGTCGAAGAAACCATCGCGCGCGTAGTCGCACCTATTGTTACCGAACTTAACGCGCTGCGCAAACAGTTTAAGGGCGTCAGTTCTGGCGCACAAGAACTTGCTGCGCGGGTGTTTCAAGAGAATCTGCGTGCGAATATTCCGAATTTCAAACAGATTCTCGAAGACTCTTCTTTCCGCGAGTTTATCAAGCAGGAAAGCCCGACCGGTCGCAACGGCCAGACCATCCAACAGGATTTGCGCGCCGCGTATGAGGCACAAGACCTTGCGCGCATCATGAAAATTTTTCGCATGTGGAAGCCAGAAACAGTTGCGCCGGCTGCCGCGTCCGTGGTAACGCCTCCGTCCGTGACTACTACCTCGCCTAGCAAGCCTTCTACTGACGCTCTCCGTCAACCTACCCCCCAGGGTGGGCGTGCGGTGCCTACTAATACGCCTAATCAGCCGAAATTCACCATGTCCCAGCGAACTGCTGACTTTAACGCTTTTCGTTCGGGCAAGATGGACGCGGCAACTTGGCGCGCTAAACAGGCCCTGTACACACAAGCCGACATCGAAGGTCGGTTTGACCACGCTTCCTGACGGAGATAGATAATGGCCCTTCTTCCCAACCGCGCTATTCCGGCTGCTGCGGGTTACCCGCAGTACTCTGGCACCATGGTGCTTCCGCCGCAGTATTCTCAAACACTGATTGAGAATTTCTACGCGGCAACCGTGTTCAGCGAGATCAGCACCACCGATTACCTTGGTGAACTGAACGGCATGGGTGACCAAATCACCTTCATGCTGGACCCGTGCGTTGTTATCCGTGACCACGTGAAGGGGGCGCTTATTACCCACGACACTGTGGAAATCACGTCGATCACGCTGGTCATCGACCGCGCCAAGGAATACTCGGTCAAGGTCGCCAAAATTGATTTGGCTATGAGCGACCGCCTGACCAAGTTGCGTGACCGCTTCGTGGAGTTGGCGCCGCGCGCAATTCAGGAAGGCATTGATTGCGAACTCCTGAACGAAATTGTTGTGAGCGTCGATCCCGCGAACCGTGGTGCTACGGCGGGCTGCATCAGCGGCAGTTACAATCTGGGCGCGCTGAACACGCCGCTTCAGATTACCAACGCCAACATTCTCGAAGTGTTGGTGAACTGCGCGGCGGTTCTGGACGAACAGAACATTCCTGCTGAAGGGCGCTTTATCGTCCTGCCGGTGCGCGCTAAGGCTGCGCTGCTCAACTCTGACCTGAAGGCAGCCTACTTTTCGGGTGGCGCGAACAGCACTTACCTGAACGGTAAGCTGATCGATCAGCCGATTGCGGGCTTCACCGTGATGATCAGCAACCGCGTGCCGCGTGGTATTGATCCGACCGCGAACCAGCTTTCCTACTCCATGCCGTTTGGCATCAACTCGGCCACGTCTTTCGCCAGCGTGCTGGACGATTCGCGGCAGATTGAGGACAAGGATTCCTGGGACGTGTACGTTCAGGGCATGATGGCTTACGGCTTCGGCGTTGTGCGTCCGAAGGCGTTGGGCACTCTGTACGCCCGGTTCTGATTTGGCAGCCTGACAGAAGGATAATCCCAGATGGCTAACTTCAGCGTCTTTCTTGGCGGGCTGCGTTCGACCAACTCGAACCTTGCCATGTTCCCAAGCTTCCCGCCTGACCCGACTTCGCCCATGGGCGGTGACGCCCGTTCGCCCGAAGGCGCGGCTAAGATGCGTCACCTTGCGTGGCCGGGCAGCATCGCAGCGAACAACTGCGTAAGCTGTGGCGGTTACGGCTGCGGCGAGAGCCGCGCCCTTGCCGCTTTCTGCTCGCAGATTACGGCCAGCCTTGCCGTTGGTGACACGTTCGACACGCACATTATCCCGCTGGGTTCTGTGCTTACTCGCGTGTACTGGCGCGTTGACGGTGCGGTGACGGGCCTGAGCTATACGCTCGCGACTGTCTCCGACACCGGGCCTTCGCCGACTGTGACCGCGATTACGGGCAGCACGATTAACGGCGCTGCGCTGGGCACCGGCGTTTTCACCTTGGCTACGCCTCTGGTGTTTACGTCCAATGGTCTGCTGCGGCTCGTCATCGCTGGTTTGCCGACTGCTACGGCGGCGAACGCTTCTTGCCGCCTAATGGGTGCGTCGCTTCAGCTTGCGCCGCTCCTGCTCAAGCCGATTGGGGGCGCGTTCTGAGCCATGCAGGTACTTGTTATCCGCTCGCTGATTAACGGGGTCCTGTTTCCCTACGACCCTGAAATGGCGAAACTGGAAAAGGTGGAAGTCCTTGACTTCGCCACCATGAAGGTGCTGCCGCGCCAGCAAGAGTTCGCTGACGAGAACGGCGTTACCGGGCGAATTGATATGAACATGACTTCCGCGCGCCCGGCGCCTACCCGCCGTCGCAGCGCGGAGCCTTTGGTTGTCACTGAGCCGCAGTGAGTGTGGCTCCCTGCACTACTGCGGGCGACCTCGCGCGCCGCGCTGCGGCGCTGTTGAACGACGCGGCTTACGAGCGTTGGCCGCAAGCTGACTTGTTGGATTACATGACTGAGGCGCTGCGCGTAGCTTACGCGCTTCGTCCAGATATTTCTATCGAACGTCGTGTGATTCAACTCGGTCCAGGCACAGCGCAGAAAGTGGCGAGTGACGTACAAAAACTACTTTCTGTGGACTTGAACGTTACGCGGTTGCCAGATGGTTCTTACGTAGAAACGGAAACTATCACGTCGCAAAGCACGGCTTCGCTGCGTTTGGCTGCGGCTGTCGCTATGCCCGTAGGGTGCGGTGCAGAAGAAAGTTTCGATTGCGGCGCGTATCGAGTTCGCTCTGCTCAAATCGACGGAACAGACCCGCGTACTTTTTTTGTGTCTCCGGCGGTTCCGCCGGGGTGCCGTCCCGAGATATCTGTGACTGTGGTATCAGGCGCTAACCTTGGCGCTTTGATCGCTTCGTCGTGCGTCTATGTTAAGCCGGAAACCGAAGCCGCGTTGGTGGAGTGGGTGCTGTACCGGGCTTACAGCATCGACGCAGAAAGCCAAATTTCTCCCACATTATCGCAAACGCATTTGCGTAATTTCTATACGTTGCTGGATAACGGTCAGCGCGCCGTGTCGCGTATTAACGCCGACATGAACCAGCGTTTGCCTATTCCTTCTTCGCCCACAGTGCGCTATGCTCCTGCTCGCGTGCGCAGCGAATCATGAGGAAGCTTGTTCGTGGGATGCAGAACCTGCCCTTCTGAATACGGCGCCGCTTTGCCGCTGGCTACGTGGCTACCTTACGTACTGTCGTACGTACCCGACGCGCCTGCTGAAGCCGCTGAACACGCTATACGGCTAGCCGCTATAGATTTCTGCAACGAAACAGGCGTGCTTACGCGCGATTTGTTGGTGGACGCCATGGCCAACGTCGCAGATTATCCGCTTGACGTTGAAGGTGGCTACGTTATTCGCGGACTTAAAGCTGTCCGCGACGAGTACGACCAACCCCTACCGCTACTTCAATCGCTGCCAGCGCGCGGCAGCGTGTCGATGGGTGCGCGACTGGAAGGCAGCTCGCTGCTCCTAGTCTATCCTACGCCGCGTGTGGACCTTAAAGAGAAGTGGCGCGTGTCTGTGGTAACTGCGCCTACGCCGCTTACCACTGAGCTTGATCGCGTGCTGTTCGATCACTACGCCGAAGCCATAGGATTTGGTGCTACTGCGCGGGTTAAAATGATGCCCGGCGGTGAATGGACGGACGCTCGTGGTGCGCAACTATTCACCGTGCGTTACCAACAGAAACGTGCTGACGCCAAAGCGCGGGCGCAACGTAACCATCAGCGCGGTGCGGTTATTGCTCCTACGCCACGGTGGGCGTGATGACAGCGTGCGTGTCTTGCAACGTATCTAATCCTTGCGGAGCGACTCGTTGCGGTTCTATTTTCTGCGCTACTGGCGCAGCGCCTATTCCCGCGACATCACGGCATATTTTGCCCCGTGTTGATGTGTTACCGTTCGCGCCGGGCATATGTCTGGGAGCGCGGGTAGGGGTTCTTGCGCGCAACAGTGACTTATCAAACGTGTTTTTACGGGTGCGTTTACGCGGAACGTGTGACTGGAAACTACAATATCCAGCGTGGGATCGCGCCGATGATGGCGGCGTGTGCTTTCGTTTTGATGACGCTCTTTGCGCGCTTGGTGAACGCCTCGACGCAGAACTACTTTACAACGGGCTAGTGTTCGGGCATTTAGAGATTCGGGTTATTAAGCCTCCGTACATTCTCACCAACGAAATAACCGTGATGCGCCGCACCGCGTTTCCTTACGCGTTGCTGGCCCCGCCAGGAGTTAGCGCGGTGTTTGAACCGTTCTATAATTTGTACGCTCCGCTGCAAGCGATCCTTGAAGCCAACGCTTCTGAGGTTCCTTTGTGCACCGAACCGCGTGATGCTCTGTGCGCAATTCCGGTGACAACTCCGGTACAGTTCGTGCTTGACGACGGTATCAACCAAGAGATTGTTGGGTACGCCGGTCCCACTCTGGGCCGCGTGGTAGTTACGCGCGGGCAAGGTGGTACTACACAACGCAGGTTTCCAGCGGGAACAGTTTTGCGTTTTGCTTGGACTCCTGCCAACGTCGTCGCCGCGCAGGAGGCAATCTAATGCCCGCGCTCGACCCAACCGGTGTCGTCCCTGGCGATTACGGCGGCGCGGTAGTCAACGAGGCCGGGCAGTTCACCTTCATACCGCCGCAATGGCCTGCCAGTGCCTTACCTGTTTTTCCGCTTTCGGCTTCTGGCGGCGGGGCTTCGGGTTCCGTGCTAGCTAGCGATGTCACGTATGTTGCCGCCGTAGGTAACAACTACGTTTTGTCCAGCAACGTCCAGACTGCGTTTAACCAAGTGGACGCCGCGCTTACCGCTATCAACGCCGCTGCGACCAACTCTGGCGTCGTGACTCTCACGGTGGATAACGGTTTGGTGCTGAACGGCACCGCGACCAATCCCGTGGTCGGAATGGCCAACAGCGGAATTTCTGCCGGTACCTACGCAGGATTTACCGTGAATGCACGCGGCCAAATTACTGCGTACTCCGCACCCGCCGCTGCGACTCCGACTTTTACAGGAAACAACGGAGTCGCGGTAACGGCTCCTTCTCCGAACACGTGGGTGATTGCCGGCGTCGCAGCGACATACTCAACGCCCGGTGTCGTGGGGCTGGTTAATCCGGCGAACGCTATTACTGGTAGTCCGCAACCCGGAGGCGGCGGTTACGTCGTAACCTGGGATGGACTTATTAGTTATTTTACCGGAAACAACGTAGTAAAATCGGGGCTAGGGCTGTCAGTTACAGGCCCAGAGCGTACTATCAATTTGGCGTTTCAGACGCTGCCGTTTGCTACGTCTCTTGTGGAAGACGCGGTAATTCCGGCCTATACTTCAACGACAACGACTACGGCGCAGATTACGCTGTCTGATTTGCGGCGACAGTTTAAAGGCGGGCAGTGTGCTGGCCGCTGGGATATTAGCGTCGCTACTCGTGGGCCGGAATTTAACATACTCAATGTAACCGGCAGCGCCGGGAATCTCATTGTCACTATGATTAACCCGCAGCCAAACACTTCTTACGGAGTCGTCATTAGCGCCGTTAACGGTAAACTAGTTGAGCCGTTTTACACTGTGGTGAATGCGGGAACGTTCACCGTGCAGTGGACGACAACTGGCAGCACCGCAACTGCTGTATCGTATTTTGTCTATTCGTTAGACTAAATCATGCCCAGCATCCGCCTTAACAGGTTTAGTGGTGTGAGGCCCGCGACAGACCCTCGACTGCTAGACAGCCGTGTGGGAACCGTAGCGCACAACCTTGTGCTGCGCGGGGGAACCGGCGTGCCTATGCAGGGCGGCGCTGTAGTGACTACGGCTGCGCAGCCTGTTGCAACGCTGACTCAGTTACACGCTGTGGGTACTACGCCCGGCCAAATTATGACGCTGGACTATCAGGCGGCTATTCTGGAAGCGCCTTTTCCTGGCAGCGCCGATTACGGAAGCTTTGTTGTCTTTCCTTACGGCAGCACCGGACGTAAACCGCAGCGGTGGCTTCCTGCTGAAAACCGTTTTGCACCGCTCACTGTGCCGGCGCCTACAGCCGCGCCTGTGTGCACGCTGCTGAGTGACTTCACGCTACCTAACACGTACACCGGTCCTGATCAGCGCAGCTACGTATACACATGGGTAGACGAGTTTGGGGTTGAAAGCCGACCGTCGCCACCTTCGCCGCCGCTGCGCTCTTTTGACGGCGCCACGTGGCGGATAGAAGGGTTCTCTGCCCCGCCAGCTAACGCAGTTAGTATGCGTGTGTACCGTTCTAGCAGCGCGTTTGACGACGGGCGCAAAGCCAGTAACGCGTTTGATACGTCGTTTCAGTTGACGCACGACCAAGACCTGCCTTTGTCTCCGTCGTTCTTGACTGACAGCAACGTGCTTGACGATATAGACGGCGGCACCATGCTGTCTTACGAAGACACTAGTGTTCCGCCTGTACTAAACCAAGTACTACTTACCGAACAGGGTTACTATGTGGGCTGGTTTGGTACCACGGTTTATATCAGCGAACGGCACGAGCCGCATAATTGGCCGCGCCGCTACGAGTTGAGTCTCGCAGACAACATCGTGGGTATGGCCGTACAGGGCGTGCACGTGTTTGTCGGCACTACGGGCCGTCCGTACCGCGTGTCGATCACCCCTTCTGAGCGCACAGTCGGACAGGCTACTGCCATGCCCATGGCTGACGCAGTGACAGACGCGCAGCAGTATCCGTTCGACTGGCCGTGCCTGTCTCGGTACGCCATGGTCAGCACTGATTTCGGCGCGGTTTACCCTACGCGGCAGGGGCTGGTTGCGTTACGCTCACAGGGTGGTGTTCTGCTCGAAACTCGCGAACGCATTGACGAAACACAGTGGGTGGAATGGGTCCCCAATACAGCAGCGTGGCATCGCGGGCGATACTATGCGTGCAACGCGCCGGTCGGAAAATCATGGGTGATGGACCTGACAGCCGATGGCGACAGCATCGAAATGGGCGATCTTGTTACGGCTGATTTGGACTTCACCTTGGCGCACAATGGCCGCGATGGGTTTCTGTACTTTGCAAAGGGGCGTACCGTGACCCGGTGGGAGGCAGGTAACCCGCTGCCGTACCGCTGGCGGTCAAAAGTGTTTGTTATGCCCGGCTACCTTTCTTTCGCGGGCGCTAAAGTTTCGGCTACTTACGGACTGCCTATTATCTTCCGTCTGTATCGCGGGCAAGAACTGATGGTGACGCGAGAAGTCGTGTCTGGTAAACCGTTCAGGTTGCCGTTCCATCCACGCGGAATAGAGTGGTCGCTAGAGTTGGAAGGGGTCACGCCCTTTAACGAAGTCCACGTAGCTACTTCCTTTACCGAACTTACAATTCAGGAAACTCTTGCATGATCAGCTACACCGAATGGCGCGAAAAACTAGCCGAGTTTTTCCGTAAATACATTGTTCAAAACTACCCAGCGGTGACCACGGGAGTGGCGTTTATCCACGCGCTGTGGGTTATGCAGCGCGGATTTTACAAAGGCGACGACGCAGTTATCCCTGGTCGCGCCGCAGCCACGCTCTCGATGATGGCAGACCTAACTTTAGGACTCAACAACAACGACTTTATGCGCCAGCACGGCGCGCGAGTTTATCCTTTGTTTGAAGCGGCAATACGCGGCTGGATCAGCGGCGCGTATTACAACGCGAAATTCGCCAACCAAGACGGGCAGCCTACCGCTGCTCAGTACGACACCATTGTTGATGCGCAGTCTTGCACGCGCGTGTATCGCGAGCTAGCACTAGCTATTGTGGTGCTGAGTACCGGCCGCGAACTGACGCCTGAACAAGCGGCGGAATTTCGCACTGAGCTAACGGCGTTGATGGAGACTCCCTAATGTCACAAGCAGCAGCGATGGCAGCATGGGTTGCGGGTTACGGCGCTCCCGTAGCCATCGCTGACGGCATCTTGAAAACTGTCATTGGTACCTACGGCACTATCCGGCAGTTCGAGTTGTACGAACGCCAAACCGGGTTAATGGAACGCGGGGTTAACCAAGCTCAAGACTATCTTGCGCTGGCGCAGCGTAACTACGACGAGATCGCAACTCCAACGCAGGATAGGCTGCGCGCGCTGTTCGATAGGTTTCTGTCTCAGTTCTCTGGGTACGAACCGATCTATGCAGGCGAAGCTTTCCGGCTGCGAGACTACGCGCCTGCTTACGCAGTGCAAGAAGGCCGCACTCGCGCCGCTGTACAGGCGCGCTTTGACCGCGCAGCGCGTACGCGTCGTCGCCAAGTCGGGCGCTACAGCGCAGGGCGCGTTGCTGACGACGCGCTTCAATTCGCTATCGCTACTGCGCTGGCGCTGACTGATGCGGCCAATGCCGCTTACCGTTACGAAGACGCGAAGAAGATCAACCTCGAAGAGTGGTACTGGTCGCGGTGGGGCGACGGACTGCGCGTGGTAGGGAACATGCAGGGCAACGTCATTGGCGGCTTGACGGGTGGCGCGAACGTGTCTGGCGCGGCACTAGGCCGCATCGGTGATGGCGTACGCGGCGTTGGCGCCGCTATGGCGGGCGTGGGTAGCGCGGTCAACATGAACGCGCAGGCTAACGCCGCGCTTGCCAATGGCGCGTTTCGCAGCCGGGGTTACGCAGGCGGCGGTTTTGAAGATTTGATGGGCAGCCTTAAGCCGAGTGGAGGGCAGTTCGGTCCAGGCGGCGCGGGCATGGATACCGGCAAGAATCTTATTCCGCATTTTATGAGCGGAATGCCGGTGACGCAAAACAGCGGCGACATTGCGCAGTCGGGCGCGTTCGGCTTGGCAGCAGAGCCTACTAATATTGGCTCGTTGATTACAAACATCATCTGATGCAAGCGGCGGCTCCGTACGAAGTATGGATACAGGAAGCCGCAACCCAGAACGGGTTGCGGCCTGATCTTTTACGCGCGCTGCTTCGGCAGGAAAGCGGCTTTAATCCGCGAGCGGTGTCACCAGCCGGGGCGCAGGGCATCGCACAAATCATGCCTGCTACTGGCCGGGCCTACGGATTACAAAACCCGTTTGACGCGCGAGAGAGTATCTTTACAGGCGCGCGTATTTTACGCGACTACACAAATCAATTTGGCGGCAGCGAAGTCCACGGCTTGGCTGCCTACAACCGTGGCCCAGCCGGGCTACGTCGTGATTTAGCGCGCGGGACGTTGGCTGGCGAAACTCAGAACTACGTTCAACGTATCATGGGTCCGCAGGCGCTAACTCAGTTGACCGGGCAGACCGCGCCAGCGCCGATTGCAGCACAGGATAACGCCGCTTACCAAAGGCAGTTTCGCGCGCTGCCTGACACGCGACTGCGCTATAACCCTGACGCTGATAATCCCGACAACAATAACGGAAACCCTTTTTTCGACGAGGGCTGGCCTGAACCAGAACAGGTGCAAACAGCAAATCCGTTTGATGACCGCCCGCCGCAGTTCGTCCCTGAAGCCCCTGCTGCGCAGCCAGTGCAGCAACAGGTCCAGGCTCTGCAAGAAGCTACGCCTGAGCCATCACTAACGCCGTTGCCTGCCCGCGCGCAGCCTGCTACACCAGCACCTACTCGGTCGCGAACTTTGGGTACGCCTCCCCGGCAGCAGCAACGGCGCGCGGCGGCAGACTATGACAGTGTGTTGGCGGCGCTCGATGAACGACTGTTCGGGGTTACCGATTTAGGAGGCTAAACGTGGCGGTGTTTGCAGACCCTTTCGGCGCAGGACTGGATGGGCAGCGGCAGCGCGTAGCCGACGATAACACGTACAACCAGTTTTTGCGGATGGTCGAAGCTGACCAAAATGCAACGCGGGATCGCAACCGCGCAATCGATTCCCAAGAACGCGTTGCGCAAAACGCGTTAGGAGAGCGGGCGCGGCAGTTCGACCAGAGCTTTGGAGAAAACGTGCGCCAGTTTAACACGACTGACGCGCGACTTCGTGAGCGAGACGCACCGCTGCCTAATCCTGCGCCCGGGCAACTTGTTGCTGGCGCGCCGACACCGCCTCGCAGGCCCGCGCCTCCCGCAGGGTCAGGGGTTGCTGCACCGCCTTTGGCAGCAGTGCCGCCGCCTACAGTTACAGCGCCGAGTCTGAGGACAGCGCCCGAGGCAGCACCTGCCGTGGGCGATCCTTTTGCTGCGCCGACGCCACCGTTGTTTTCTCCTGAAGTGCAGCAGCAACTAGATGCGGATACGGCTGGCGCCACTTTTACAGGTGGTAATCCCTTCGGTCCCGAAGCCCCGCCCGTTACTGTGCCGCGAGAACCGCGCGCGCGTAATTCAGACGGCTCGCCTTACCAAGGGTTTTCTTTCCGTGAGTGGCTAGCAACTCGGCCTCCTTACCAGTTGCCCCCTGCTGATCCCCGCGCCCGGAACCCCTTTCAGTGAGCGCGCTTTATAAAGCTTTGTACGCTACGGGTCCTGGCACTGACCGGCCTATGCCCGGCGGGCGCCTGCTGTTCGCAGGCTACGCAGACGCGTTGGCGCAGACCGTGCTGGAAGAGTACCAAGAACAGGTGCGCGTGCAAACCACGAGCGCCGAGGATGACATTCCTTTTCCTACTACGCTAAACGAAAATCCATTTGGTGTTGACCCGGTTCCCGATGCGGCGTTCGATCCGCTGATTAAAGAACTGCAACCAGACCAAGATGATATTGGTCGACTCGGAATTGACTATCAAACCGCTATGGACCCCGAAGCGCTCCGCAGGCTAGAGTACGGCTGATGTCTGACGTTCTTCCTTCCTCTCTGACCGCTGAAGACGCGGAAGATCGTTCGCTTGTAACGCCATCGCGTGAAGACGCAGCGGCGCAAACTCTGGATGCGCAGGCCGCCGGCCTTAACGCGCGAACGCTCGAACAGCTAAATCGCCCGTTGCGGATTGCCGGGCAAGATTGGACTTTTTCGCGCATTCGTGAAGCGCGGCAGTTGCCTGCACCTACGGACCACGATACGATTCTTCAGCGTTCGCGGTTTTTTAACGACGCTTCTATTGCGCCGTTTGAAGACTACGACGCACCGGACGAAGCGCGCAATGTCGCCGCTAACCGAATTGAGTTTCGGCGGTGGGCCGCTGAACGGGGTATTACCGGTGCGCAAATGCGCAGCGCCGGTGCGCAAATCTTGAACACCTACACGGACGAACTTTATCCGCCGCAGCGGTTCCGTGACGGACGTGTTCGGCGCGATCCTCGCGCAGCGCAGATTGCTCGGGAACTAGTCGGAGAAAACCGCTCTCCGTACTGGCAATACAACGACGCTGTTCCTGACGAAAACGCGTACCGGCGCGTGTTTGCTCGGACTATGCGGGACGATCCTGACCTTCAGGCTGCGCACGCAGAAACGCAGCGGGCTATTCGCAACTCGACTGCTAATCCATCGGCGCCGTCTACGTCTTCTGGGCCGGGGCTACGCGCCATACCTGACGCAGCTATCAGCGCGGTTGCCAGTATTCCGCAGGGGTTGGTGTCGCTTGCGGGCGCGGGTGCGCAGGGCCTTGAAGCTTTAGACGTACCCGGTATGGGTACCCTCCGTAATGTGCTGGAAGGGACCAGCCGCGCCATCGACAGCGCGCGCGACGCGCTGCAAAGCCAAGGCACGCTCGATAACCGTAAGCGGCTACAAGAAGCGCTGTCTGGCACCAACGGTGACGCGGTGATGGAAGCCCTGCGGCTGTTCGCCAACGGCGACCGTACAGGTGCGGCAGCAGCTATCGACCGCGCAGGGCTTGGCGCTGTGTGGACCGCTTTGACTCCGGCTACGATCTTGGACCTCGCTGCTACTACACTCGGTTCGGCGGTTGTGCCCGGTGCTGCTGGCGCTGCTGTAGCGCGCGCAGCTATCACGGGGGCGGGACGGGCTGCCACGGTAGGACGTGGCGCGGTTACTCTTGGCACGACAGGCGCTGCTGAAGCAGCGCAGCAAGCCGGGCAACTACGGCAAGAACTCATCGAGGCGGGAGTTAGCCAAGAGGAAGCTAGCCGGCTGGCTACGCTGTACTCACAAGCAGGCGGTGTTGCCACGGTAGCCAACGCGCTGAGCAGCGTGCTGCCTGCCACTGTGCTGAGTCGGTTGGCGCCTAAGTATTTTCCAAACGTCGGCGGCGACGCACTGGTAGGAACTGGCGGCCGACTGACCGGCGCTGTGCGCGGTGCGGCAGCGGGCGCGCTGACGGAAGCCCCGGCGGAAGCTATCAGCACTGACGCCTTCAACGCTCCCCGCCAGGAAGGCGGGCTAAAACCTGAAAGCGTGCTAGGCGCGGCGATCAGCGGCGCGGTAGCTGGCGGGGCTGTAGGCGCCGCTGCGGGCGCTACACGTCCCCGCAGCGATACGCCGCCCGCCGGTCCTACTGACCCTCTGGCTGCGCCGACAAACGACGCACCGCCTCCGGCGCCTCCTAGCATTCTTGACCGGTTCGTGGCTGCGCGCGATGCGGCCCGCGAAGAATGGCGGAACGTGTCGGCAACGCCAGGGGCTGAGCGCGATGCTGTAGCTGCGCGCCTGACCACCATCAACACGGCTGAAGATGCGCGTGTTGCGCTGGAACGCGCCGAAGCAGCGGTGGTGGCTGCCCGTACCAAGGCCGACGCAGAGCCTACTACTTCCAACATTGACGCGCTGACCGCCGCAGAAAATGCGCGAGACACAGCGCGAACTGCTTTCGAGACTGCGGCAGACGCAGCGGGCGTAGCAACGCGGGACGTTCCTGCGCCGCCCGCTTCTGGACCTGAGACGCCTAGTTTAGAAGCCCCGCCTGCAACGCCGTTGCTGCCGCCTCCATCGCGTGATCCATTGAGCGCGACGCCCGACGAGACTATTCCTCTTGGTGACGCTGACCCGGTGCGAGACGCGCAACGCGCTTTGGAAGTGGCGGAAGCCGAACAGGCACGCGCACGCGCGGCTGTTGATGCGGACCCGACCCCGGAGAACATCGCTGCTTACCGGACTGCTAATGCCGCGACTGAAGCTGCCCGCAGTCAAGTCCAGGCTAACCCCCCGCCTGCGCCGCCTCCCGCTCCTGAACCACCGCAGTTCGGACCTGCGTTTGAACTTGGCCTGACTCCCCCGCCTGACGTGCTAAGCGCGGAACCCCCGCTGTTCGTACTGACGCCTCCTACGCAGGAAGCACCCCTACCGCAGGGCGAGCTTAATTTTGGCGACGTAGATTTGTTTGGCCGTCCTGTAGAAAACCCGATTGAGGATGGCCAACTTCCTTTTGACCGCGATGACCCGCGCCAAACTTCGTTCAACGAATACGTGCTGGCGGGAGAGCGCGACGCGCCTCCCTCTGCCCGTGACCTTTCTGGCCGGGTGATTGTCAACCGTATTAACGCAGAACGTCGTGCAGAAAATCGCCGGCTTCGCGATAACGCCGCACGGATTTGGAGCGGTGTTTACGACAGCGTGCAAATGGCGCTGGATAAAGTCGCGGACACAGAAGCTATCATTGAAGCTGCCGTTCAGACCTACAACGAGCAGCAGGCTGAGCGTGACCGGCAATCGCCCCCATCGCGTAGCAACCCTTTCGATGTCACGCTGAACAGCGACGGTCGCGAACCGCGCGACGTGTTGCAGGCACGGGGCGAAGCCGCGCTGCGACCCGGTGCTACTGCTTCTGCACGCGACGTACTGAGCAACACGGTTGCCCGCATAGCGCCCCCTGGCGAGATTACACTGGACACTACCCGGCAACGTAAAGCGCTGGATCGTGAACTAGAAGCCAGCCTCAAGGTGCGGCGCAACTTCGTCATTGCGCAGCTTGCTGCGCGCGGGCAAGAAACGCTCGCCAAGCGGCAGGCAGCTATGGCGCGCGTGCAGGCTGCGTGGGAGAAAATTCAAGGAACGGCCGCTAAAGATCGTACCCCTACGATCTATCAACGCCGTGGCACGGCGCTGCCCACGGCGCCTACAAGCGTGGCGCAGGTCGCGGCTGCAATTCGCGCGAATACGAATCTGAAAAACCTGCCCGTTCCTATCAGCGTGGTGGCGAGCTTCGACGCGGCTTCTCCTGAAGTCCAGACTGCGTTCGCTGGTGACCCGACTACCAAGGGCGCGTTCGTTCACTTCCCTGGCCGCCCCGCGCAAGTCATCATCAACGCGGCGGCGCACGCCGATGCAGCGGACGTGCAGCGCACGATCAACCACGAAGTGTTGGGTCACTACGGCTTCACGCTGCTGAACGGCAGCGACATGTATAACCAACTGTTGAACCGCATCGCAGTGGAAGCGCAGCGTCCGCTCGGTGACGCGACGCTCCGCGCAGCGTGGCGCGAGGCACAGGCGCTGAACCCTGGCGCAGATGGCACGACGCTGGCAGCGGAAGTGTTGGCGCGTATTGCAGAAGACCCCGGCGAACGCCCCGGCGGGCTGATTACGCGCATTTTGGATTTGCTGCGTAAGCTGCTTGGCAAGATCGGTATCCGCACGAACAGCGAAACCGATCTGAAATTTGACGAACTACAGCAGTTGATGGTGACGCTGCGCGATTTCGGCGCGGGCAGCCAGCCATTTGAGGCGTTTGAACAGGCTATGCGGGGTGCCCTTGCTGCGGGAGAAGCACAAGTGACCGACCGTCCTGTAGGCGGCATCAACAACAACTGGCAAGAGAACCTGAACACGCTGATCTTTGATACGCGTGGCCCGTTGTTTCGTGTGGCGCAAGCGGCGCACGCCATGGGTATCACTACAGATTTGGCCGCTAGTGTCCGTACCGTAGCTAACAACGTAGGGCGTGAAACTACGCGCGTGCGCGACCTGTTCATGTCGCCAGTCTACGACGCCATCAAGGATAAAGCTCGGGAGCTTGGTATCTCGCAGAATGCGATGATCGCTGCGCTGGATACTTACGCTGCGCGACTGCACGCGTCCGAACGTAATGAGCGCCTGTGGCTGATGATTAGCCCGCTTCAAGACGCCGACGCGGCTAAAGCGCGCACCAAGCTGATCAACGAGTCAGTGAACGCAGGCCAGTCTTGGGCTGAACTACGTGGCCCACTGCGCGCTTTGGTGGAAGCCGGCAGCCCTAGCGTTGCTGAAGCTGACTACGCGGGTGCGGGTATCACCACCGCTGAAGCGCAAGCCAAGATGGCGGCGCTTGCCGGCACACCGCTTATGCAGGCAGCTAAGGAAGTCTACCCGTTGTTGCGGGCTGCCACGAATGAATCCACGCGGCTGCAAGTGCAAACTGGTATGCGCGACGGGCGGGTAGTGCGGCTGTTCGGCTACGAGAATTACGTCCCGCTGGCAGGCGGCAAAGCCGACCCAGATGATATCTTCACCAACAAGGTTGAAGGCGCGGGCTGGGAAGGTATGGACGTGCTCGGCCTGAAGCCTGACGCAGGCGGACGCGGCGCGAAGCAAGGTGAAGCGCTCAATGTCACCAATGCTGTCAATTACGACATCAACGGTGCAGCGGCTAATTATGCGCGGCAGAAAATGTTTACCGACTTTGCGCGCGTAGCAGAAGAAGCGCGGAAGAAAGAGAACGGCACGCGGTTTGCCGATGTCGTAGTTACTGGCAACCTAGAGTTTCGCAACGATGGAAGCTTCGCGCCCCAGCCGGCTGAAGGTCAGGGCAAGCTGCGCCCGCCCAGCGAGTACACCAACGTGTTTTCGTTCCGGGACACGGATGGAGTGATTAAGTATCTCGCCATCGTGGATAAAAACGTGGCGGATGTACTGAACGAAATGATCGCGCCTGCGGAGCGCAACAAGCTTCAGCGCGCGACTGCTGGTATGGGTTCGCTCTATACGCGGTTCAATCCTGAGTATTGGCTGCGCGGCACGCTGCGCGATTACCTCAACGACGTGGTGACGTTGGCCATGGGCAATGGCGGTATTCCGCCGGGCCAAGCGCGGTGGGACGCCATTATCGCCTACAACAAGGCGTTCGGCAAAGCACTGTTCACTAGCGCGCCGTGGAGGCTGGCGGGCTTCAACACCAACGCGCAAGATCGCGCCGTTCTTTTGCGCGACGACAAGTTTGAAAACCTGCCGTACTTCCGTGAGTTCATGGACAGTGGCGCGGTTGGGCGATTCACTGACCAGTTCCGCACGACGCGTGACGCACTCAAGTCCAACCCGCGTTTGGATACCGGACGGCTCGCGGAGACGGCGCAAGCATCGGGCGAATTGGTGGCCCGCTATTTCGGGCTAATCCCCGAAACTATGGAAGTCACGCACCGTTACGCATTCTACAGTGCGTTGCGGCAGGCGGGGCAGTCTGTCGAACAAGCGGCGGCGCGCACTGTTGAGCTAACTGACTTCCACCAGAAGTCGCGGGCCAGCAACGCGCTGTCGAATCTGTATCCGTTTGCTAACGTGACGGCAGCAGGCTTTAGCCGATGGATGACCCAAGAGGTCTATCGCGACGGTGCCGCGCCGCGCGCGTTCAGCAAGCAGCCTAACGGCACGCTGCGTCTCATCCTATCTCCCCAGGCCATCGTGCGCAGCCTTGCCGTAGCGCCTACGGCTGCCGCTCTGTTGATCGGGTTCATGTCGGTGCAGGGCGAGGACGACTTGCTGGGCAAAGACGAGAACGGGCGCAGCTTCCTGTCCATGGTGTCGGCGCGAACGCTAGGCACCAACTTCCTTGTCACCAACCCAGTCGACGAGAAAGCCCCCATTCGTATTCCTGTGCCGCAGACCGCTATGGGCTACCTGACCAGCATTGGCCGGCTATCGGCGGCGCACATGCTGGGCTACCTTGACGCCGGGCAGTACCGCGAAGCGGCGTTCGGCTCGGCCATGCAGCTTATCGCGCCGCCGGGTCCGTCGCGCATTCAGTTTGGTGACCAGCCTGGGCTTGCTGCGCGCGGCCAAGACGTGCTGGCGAGCTTCGTGCCTGAAGTGCTGGCGCCCGCGTTCAACGCCGCGTTCAACCGCAGCGGCACGGGGCTACGCCTGGATCGCACCGGGCAGATTGCCTCGGTTGATGGTACATCGTTTCCGCTAGAAGGCCGCGCTGCCGGCACGGTGACGGTGGGCGAACTCTGGAATGACGTTGCAGAGAATATCGAAACCTTCAGCAACGGTACGATTAGCATTTCGCCCAACCGTATTCGCGAGTTTGTGCGCGGCTACGGCGGGTATCTTGCCCGGCTTGGTGATCGCGTCGTCACCAGTGATGCTCGCGCGCGGCTATCTGCAAACCCTGACGAGGCCGGCGGCTTTGTTAACAGCGTGTTGCTGCCGTTGTTTGGCGCCGACCAATCGGTGCGCAGCTACGCTGTACGCGAAAGCGCGGCAGCAATCGAACCGTTCAACCGTGATTTGCAGACATACAACATTCTGACTGAACGGGATAAGCTCGATCCTAACGCGGTGCGCACTGGCCGTACGCGCGAGCGCGGCCCGTTGGCCACGGCGTTCTTGGACGCTAACCCTGCAACCGAAGACTTCCTGGCGCGGCGTAGCCAGCGCAACCGCGAAGACCGCGCCGCAGTCAATGGCGGGCAGTCCTTGTGGAACCGCTTGCAGCAGGCAGTGGCACGCGACGACACTGCCGAAGCTGTGCGGCTGCGCGCTGAACTCGACGCCCGCGCCGCAGAGGATGCGAGCTACAACCGCAAGCTTTGGCTGGCGCAGACCCTACTTAACGCCGGCACAGTTAACTCTTGGGGCGCTGCGCGTGTGCAGGCTGGTTTGCCGGCCGTCTCCGAAGATCGTCCTTTGCGCGGGCGAATAGCGCGTTAACCTGCCGTAGCACAGCCGCTGCCGCGTACTCTTTACAGCGCGGCGTACAGGACATGGACACTCTTTCCGTGCGGCCTTCTTTGGTGGCCCACACCAGTGTAGTGCGAACGCGCTGTGTGATGTCCACTTCATATCCGGCGTCTTCCAACACGGAGCGCACCACTCTGTAGTGTTTCAACACGCTCATGATCGGGCCTTTCTTCGGCCGCCGAACTGCGCTTGTACCACGTTAGAAGGCGCAGCGCCAGGATCGATAGGGGTCACCGAATTAACGGCGTCTCCCGCCGCGTTAAGTTCTTCGACGGTGAACAGCGGCGTGGTAAAGCAGTAGCACTTCGACTTCAGCCCTTGTGCTGTGGCCGCTGACATACCAGTGCGCGGTACTGAGTTTAATCCGTGATCTACCTTGTCGCGCCCGCGTGCCATGTAACCGATCTCTGCTAGCTGACCTAGCAACGTGGCAGGACTCAACCCCAGCGCTTGCGCTTCGCGATCAAACGCGGTGGCCAGAATAAAGGTTGTTTCAGCCTTCATGCGCTTCTGGATATTGCGCTTGGCTTCAGGCGAACGGTTGTTTGGCGGCTGTCGTGCGATGCCGCTCTCTGTGTCGAACTCTGTGGTGGCGTCCCGAAGCTTATCTAGGATCGTCCGGTAAGCGTCGTCAGGCTTAGCAATCTGTGCTGCTGCGTTCGCCGCTCGAAGCGCATCATTAGTGTAGTGCTGAACAATTTTGCGGTAAAAGTCTGCTTCGTCTTCCATTTGCCAGTATCCCAATTCTGCTCCAAGCCGTGCCGCTGCAACTGTGCAAGCCTGGAATGTTGCGTATGTAGCTGTACCGATTTCGTCAGAAGTGAGCGCTTCACGGGCTGCGTCGTATTCTTCTGCGAGAACAGTACGGACCTTGGACAGGTTGGCGAGAATAAACCGCACAAACGCGGGACCCAAAAATCCGTAGTGCCGTTCCGACAGCGCGGAAGATAACAGGTCCATGGCGTCCTGCTCTTCTTTTGTTCGGCTGTGTTCAGGAGAATTAGGATCGTAGTACCACGACACCAAACGACGGACGACAGATGTGCGGTCCTCGAACGCCGCGCGTTTGTCCCGCATGATGAAGTCCACCGGGTCCACGTTCGACACCCCGATAAACACGGTGCGCTTTTCTTTCGGCAGTTTCCACTGTTCGCCTGTGATCGTCAGACCTTTTCGATCGCTGTTGTTGGAAAAATTCTTCAGCACTTCCACGGCGTCTTCGCCCAGCGACATGATAATTTCGTCTTGGAACAAGGGCACGTTGGTGTAGTGCGCCAGGGCTGAGTACCGTCCCTTGATCGTGCTGGTCTTGTTGCCGGCGCCTTCTTTGAGGGCAGACTTTTTTCCCCAGAAAGCGCAGCCTACTGCCAGCGCCTTGGATTTGCCGCTGCTGTTGCGTCCGTGAATTGCGAGGATGGGCAGCGCTTGTTCACTGCGTACCGACGCAAGCACGGCGTAGAGCGGAGCGGACAGCGCCGCCCATACAGTGCAGCGCAACGAGTTGTTGGCGATTTCCATGTAGTCGCGCACGAGTCGGCGCTGCTCTTCGGCATCGCCGCGCCGTCCAAAGTTAGCTGCGGTCGCTGCATAGCGCGGGGAAACGTCAGTAGCGCTGTATCCTGCGGCGGTGATCTTGAGCGTGCCGTGGCAGAACGCGGTGTCAGGTCCAACCGTCCCGTCATCAGAATCGTAACCAAGGAAGTCAGGCAGCGTTACACTGGTTTTCGCTACCAGTTCCCGCATGGCGTCTGACACGCACACGTTCCAGTCTGCTCCCGCGTTGATCACCACGTTGCAGCCTGTAGCCCTGGCCATGATATTGGCGCCTTGCGCCCCTGCGAAGCTTGAGTTATCCAGCGTAACGTGGCGAATATTCTCGTCGTCGGTCATACCAACAAAATCACCGCGCTTGTAATACTGGAATGTCGTGCCCTTTATGTTTTCTGCTATGTCCACACGTTGGACAGGAAGCGCTACCAAGACCTGTAGGTGGATAACCACCACGTCGGTGGCCAACACGTCGGGGCCTACCATTTGGCCCGCGCGAAGCGCGCTGCGCGTAGCATCTAGCGTAGGGGTGTTGGCCGCGAACCGCACGACATACAGGCCGCCGTCTTTGCCGACATAGTAAAACCGTTCGCGCGCGCCCGCTTGAGACAGCGACGCTACAAAACGGTTGATGGCGTCAGCGCGGAGTAAGGGTACTTCCCGCATGGCGTTAACCCGCTTATCCAATTCGCTGTACACCAGCGGTAAGCTGTGTCGAACCGGGGGCAAGTCACGTGGCGGGTAGGCGCCAGCGTCCAGGGGCGCCACAGGCGGCGCTCGACGCAGCACTGTAGCCTGCGCCCGTTCGTAGGCAGAGAAGTTTCCCGGCCCGGCGTTGTGACGCCCTGACGCAGCGACAGGGCACGTGTCACACGGTGAAGTGCCGTCCGCGCGCGGCGCGAAGAAATGCGTGCGCACCGTGCCGCACGTCATCACGCCGCCATTTCCGTAATCAGCGCGAACGCGTTGCCACTGCATGTCTAGTTCTGCGTCGCTGGCGCGGACAGTAACGCGCGGGTCAGCCCGGCTAAGCGACTTCCAGAACGCCTCTCCGTCAGGAGCCTTGGCCAGCAGCACGGCAGTATGTATCCACCGAGTCTGGTCGAACTCCACCCAGCCTGTCGGCTTCAGCCGCTGCATGTACTCTCTGAGCACGCCGCACTTCGTCACGATGTCGCGGGCGCTGTCTGACGGACTTGGCGCCTCGGCCACGACAAGCGACCCCACGCCCGTGCTGGCAGGTTGCGCCACTGGCGCTGCGGCGCGCGGGGCGCGGGAAAACTGAGTCGATCCTTGCAAGGCAGAAGCTTCAGCCACGAACGCACGGAGCGCGGGCAGAGACACGTACCCGCCATCGTCAGCCGCGAGCGTTACAGGAACGGGATTGGCGAGGTCTTTCCGGTTGAATGTACCGGGGGGCCGAAGAACCCGAACAAAGTCAACAAGACTGTTGGTGTCTTGCGCCAGCTTCGGCGCGTGTAGTTTCATCCAGGCGCTAAAAGCGCGAGACATTTTTGTGTGCTGTTCAATACCAAAAGCGTACGCCTGTTGAAACAGCCAATAAAGATGCGCCCCATGACCTGACAAGACCACGGCGTTTGGCTTAGGCAGGCCAAGCTTAACAGCTTCGCGTAGTGCGACTTTGAACTCTGTGAGGTTGTCTACCGATAAGCCGCCCTTAAAATCAACATCGTGAATTATCGAAACACGTTTTCCAGCATTGGTATTTTTTTGCGGCCCGGCAGGATCAACAAAGCCGCACGTGGCGTAGTAAGCACAGCCTGTGCTCGCCGCTACCAACATGGCGCGAGCCAGGACTCTGGTACTGGTTATGCTCGGAGACTTGCGCGTGTAGATGCGCTTACCTGCCGCATCGAAGCGCGGCAGGGAAACAGCGGGGCCGTAGTAGGCCCCGCTCGGCAGTACGCGGTCGAAAAAGGCCGCAAGCTGAGTTTCGTCCACGCACGTTCTCTCGTTAGAGGTTCAGTTCAGGCCCGCCAGAAATTCCTCCATACCGCCGTCGTCAGCGGCGCCCGACAGAGTAGAGACTTCCGACGCCACGCTGTCCACCACCACGGCGGCGGGAGCGGCCTGTGTAGCACGTTGCGGCGCTGCCTGGGTAGCTGCGCTTGCGCCACGGCGTCCCGTGGTAGGCGCAGCAGCCTGAGTAGCTGCGCTTGCGCCGCGGCGCCCCGTGGTAGGCGCAGCAGGCTGCTGCGGGGGCAGCGCCACAGCGGGCGCGACAGGCTGCTGCACAACGGGGGGCGCCACGGAAGTAGCGCGCGGAGCGCCGCCGCCGGCCGGAAGGCTCACGATGGTACGCTGCGCTTCGATAGCGTCCGCGCAAGCGTCGGTCACTTCGTCAATGATCGCGAGCTCTTCCGCTTTCCACCAGTCAGTCGGCTTGAACACCAGCTTTGGCACGCTGGCGTTACGGTCAAACTCGATCTCCGTAACGATAGTGGAAGGATCGTAGTTCTGGATGCTCTTCGAGAACTGCTGAAGGTTCATCTGTTCGGTCGCAGGAATGCCGTCCCCGAACAGCCCCATGGCCCCCACGTCCAGCGTGTAAATCGCGCTCGGCTCGAAATCCGACCAGATGAACAGGCGCTTCTTGAATTGGCACGCCTTGGAATTACCCTGCCCGCTGCCCTTTTGGTTGTGCGGGCACAAGGCGCAGGCACTGGCCTGCTTGTTGGGCGCGTGCGCGTCGGGCGTGCGGCCGTCAGTGGCGAAGCAGTCAGGCGTCACACCTTCGGCTTTGGGGTCATAGGCCCCGGCGTAGTACTGGCGCGACACGTCGGGAAGCGCGCCGACAATCGACGCGTTGATGAACGGGAAGTCGCAAACCTTGTCTTCGCCATCTTTCTGGAAAGTGAAACGGCCGCCCTTGAGGCTGATACGCGGGTAGCCGCCCGCTGCCGGCGCCATAAGCGGCCCGGTGATTCGAGGCGCGCGACTGGCGACATGCGCAGGCAAGCCGCCCTGCTGGATAGTTGCGAGAAAAGACATATGCAAAAACCTTTCGCGGTACAGGGTTGTGGTTAGGAGTTACGAACGCGCACTTCGCGCGCCGTGACAGCGGTGGTGCCCGGTGGGCAGGCTTTGTGTTCTTCGACATACGCCTTGAACACGCCTTCGCTAGGCCGGCGGTGCAGCCAAGACAGGTCGCCTTGTTCTAGGACGAACGCCTCGAATCCTGGCCAATCGTCCACACGAGGCTTCATCGTGACTGTCACGTAAGCGGTGCGCCCGCCGGCCTTGATGGAGTCAACGCCTTGCGCTTTCATCACGTCGTTGAGCTTCATTTCGATGGCTTCGAGTTTGTTGTCGATAGCCGCAATCTGGTTGTCAGCTTCAGCGCGGATGGCTGCTTTCTGGTCCCGCAACTGAACATACAGTTCCAGCGTGCGGGCCATGGCGGATTGTACGGGTTGCTCGGTTACCGGGGCGGGCGGCGCCGGGTCAGCGGCTTTTCTACGTGGCATGTTGTCGGTCCTTGTCAGTTTGGTATCTACTATAGTTTATAGTCCAAACCTAAGAAGTTGTCAAGCGTTCGTAAAGTTTAAGTAGTTGATCTTGCGTAATTTTTCGGTTTCTTAGGCCGTTAAAGATTTCCTTTTCTACCGCGTGTTCCGCGATTTCATAAATAGTGACGTTGTGTTTTTGTCCTGGCCGGTCAGTGCGCGCGTTAGCCTGAAGGTATTGTTCGGCGCTGAACAACGGACCAAACCATATAATCGTATCTGCCTCTGTCAGTGTCAATCCGTGGGCCGCAGCGGCGGGCTGTAGCACCATGATCTTGAGAGGATCGTTGGGGTTCTGAAAGCGCGACACAAGAGCCTGCCGCTGCCGGTTGGTGTTGCGGCCGTCATACGATTCTACTGCCGCGTTGTTGCCAAGGTGCCGGCGCAAATGCTGCACAAGAAGATCGATACTCGCAGTGAACGGCGCGAAGATCAGTAGCTTGTTTCGCATACCGTCCACGATATCGGTCACTACCTGAAGACGGGGCGACACGTCGTACCGATGCACGGCGCCTAGCTCGTCTTTGACCGCGCCCTGGCAAATCTGCATGATCTTGTTCATCCGCACAGCAGCGTTCGCCACGGTGATGAACCGGCCGCTGATTGCTGTTTCGGCAGCCCATCCGGTGATTAGCGAACGTATCACCTTGGTTTGGTCAGCGCTGAGAGGGGCGCCGATGGGCATGTGCGTAACAGGCGGCAGGTCCAGGCATTCCGCCTTGGAGAAGCGCACGGCGGGTTGCAGCACGTCGCGCACGATCTCTGGCGCGTTGGCGCGCGGCACGTATTTAGCTTCGTTTACAGGAAAACACACTAAGTCCTGAAACCGCTTGAAGCTTGTAGGCACGCGCGCGGGCACCACTAGCTTGCCCAGGCCGTAGGCGTCGGTTGGCGACTGCGCGATAGGAGTCCCGGTCATGGCCCACACGCCGCGTCCCCGGCACACGTTGTTGGTGGCTTTCCAGCGCTGGCTGTTGGTGTGCTTGATGGCAGTGGCTTCGTCATAGATGACGTGGTTGATGCGCGCCGCGATCAGTTCTTTCTCGATAAGCTTCAGCCCGTCGTGATTGATGATGGCGTAGTCAGGCATGGTCTGAAGCAGCGCAACGCGCGTCTTGCGAGCGCCTGTCAGTACGACGACTCTAGCGCGCGGGTTGACGTTGAAGATTTCATCGCGCCACACACTGGTGAGCGTGGACAGCGGCGCCACGATAAGCGTGCCGGTTATCTCGCCTGCAGCGCGAAGATACTCCGTCGCCCAAATAGCACTACGCGTTTTACCCGTGCCAGGATCGTTGAGCACAAACATGCGCGGGTACAGCGTCATCATGCTGGACGTGATTCGCTGGTGGTCAAACGGCGCGTGCCTGCCGCCCCAAGCGTAGCGCGGGTCATGCACGATAGGGCTTGCCACTCTGACGCCTAGCGCTGCCAGCGCGCGGGCGTTGTCCAGTGTATGCAGCACGGCCGCTACGGGTTCACCTTGAGCGGTGCCCTGTTTGGCGCCTGCGACGGACGTTACGATGTCCGGTACGACGGGGCCGCGCACAGCTATGTACGGCCATTTATAGACGACAGTGTTTTCGGTCATCGTGTTTCTAACGTATCTGCCAGCAGCGCGCGGAGATTTTTTTGGCTTTCAGGCGTTTCGTTAACTACCAGGGCAGTACCCATAGCGTGAGTGATCTTCATTATCACGATGTCCTGCGCGAGGGTGGTTGTACCTTTACCAGCTTTCGCTTCGATGCCCAGAAATAAACCGTTTACGCAGCACACAAAATCAGGAATACCGGGTCGAGATAGCCTGCCCGGCACGGGCATGTAGTACCACACGGGTTTGCCGGCCGCCATCAACGCGTCCAAGACCGCCTTGATGGCGGTCTTGACTTTACCTTCGGGCGTAGTTTTGGCCATTAGCGGCGCCTCCAATCCAGGCTATAGCGGCCTTCGTTGCTGTCGTCGTAAAACAGGCTCGCGTAGATCGGCGCGGCAAAGCTAGGGTCATCCATCGCCAAGCTGATGTAGGGCTTACCGTGAGTACTCTTGCGATCCCAGCCTGCGCCTATCTGCGCGTTGCCCACCATCACGACGTAATCAGGAGACTTGTCGCTGCGCCGCGTATTAGCCGGCACGATACGCACGTTGTTCGCCTGTACGCTGAGCGTCTCGATGTAGCCGTAATGTTCGTCTTCGTGTTTGTCAAAAACGCCGATAGTGCTCACGTGGTCTGCTCCGTGTTGGTGCGGCGAATACCCCAGCCTAGCGCCGCGAGTTCGGCGTGTAGTTGCTGCACGCGTACGATGGTCGGACGATCCAGTTCGTGTTGGAGCGTTTCGTTGGAATGCGAGCGCGCTGAGCCGGCATCGTATTGCGCGACATTGATAAACCCGGCGCGGAACAGCGCGCCCAAAAGAGTTACGTCCGTAATGTGGGTCATTTTGGTGTTTGTCCTTTCAGGGAATGTTGATCGTAGCATTGTGTCTTGCATTTGTCAAGCAACTACACTATATGGTGTGCATGGACCAAGTACACCCCATGGATAGTTGTGTTCGCGCGCTCTTACAGCACCGTGGTGCCAACTCGCGCCTCGCAGAAGAACTCGGACTGACGCGCCAAAGCGTAAGTCTCTGGCAACACACGGGCGTGCCGTTGCGCTGGCGCGGTAGCGCTAGACTGAAAGCCGCCGTTACCAAGCTTACGCGGATTGTAGATGACGGCGCCTGCCTGACGAAGTGGTCGCGTCCAAAACAAGGGGCGGCAGTTTCCGAAAAACTGTTACAACTCGAAACCGGTGATTCGTAGATTTCACCATGCCGATTACCGCTTCAAGCGCCCACTGATCTTTACGATACATTGGTAGCACTTGATCTAGCCAAACCACGTAAGTGTCGGGCGCTAGCGCGTTGCCTAAAGAACGCATAACTACATTACGCTGCACCATTGTAGTCTGGTAGTGTTCGGCGTCTTCTACGCTGTAGGGGGGATCACACAGCACAAGATCATAAGACGCGAGCGGCAATCCAGAAAGATCGTGTGCGTCCGCAATGTAAGTCGGGTTAAGTGCCGCGTTTGAATCTATAGTATCCCCCGGCAAAACAGTTGTATCTACTTTTCCAGAAAACAGGTGTAACACGCGTTGCCGGTCAGGAAAAAGCGCAGCCACACGACGCAAATAGCCCGCTGGGTAGCCACCATAATAAGTAGATTTTACGCGGTAGTCGTTTCCCATAATCCATGTACCGACTACTCGACCGTCCGCAGCTACAAATAGGCTGCGCGGAAATCCTGTAGCGCGTTCGTACGCGCAAATACGTTGTTGCCAGTTCATGTGTATGTCTTTCGGCCAGTTGCAGTGAACGTGTTTGTAACAACAGGAAGTTTAAACTTCCCATTATGCGGGCAATCCACAACAGGACACCACGCCCGACACAACCCATTAGGAGTTACTGGCCAACCGCCCGTGGCGAACGAAGCTTCGACGCGCGCCAGCGTCGTCAGTGTCGGCTTCAGATACTCGTCGATCTTCTCGCGCTCGAACGTCAGCACGGTGCTCTTATTGGCGTTAGGGTAGATGAACGTGGTGGTCACCGTGTTAACGCGCGGCAAATGCGCGAAGGTCGCGATGGCGTTGCGGGCTGCTTGGTCAGCGCCTGTATCAGGACGGTACTTGCCGTTCTTCCAGTCCACCACAAGCGCGCGGGTTTCCCGCCACGCCAGCACGTCAGCAATCGCGACTCCCCACGCACCGGGCTGGCCGTAGTCACTCGGCGTCAGCGCTTTGGTGAACACTAGGCGCTTCTCGGTATCCACGTTCCAACCGTTCTTGCGCATGGTCAGCAGCCGGTCGGCGTGAACCTTATAGGTAGGTAGGTTGAGCGGCGTCATGCCGCCGTGCATGATGTATTCTTCGACTTGCTTGTGCACTGCCGTGCCGGCAAGCGCGGCTTCGCCCGGCGGGTCGGGCACGTCTTTCACCACGCGCTTCCGGTAAAACCGATGCGGGCACGTGTCATACTCGTTTAACGACGAGTGTGACCAGACAAAAGGCTTGCGCGAAGCGCTCATCACTGCACCCTCACAGGTTTGTATTTATCCATGAAATCCAGCCACCAACCGTGTCGATCATCGCCGCATATGAACATGTGCGCCTGCTCGACTTTACCGGTGTCATCGCCGTCGCTGTCTAGGAAGTTGGTAATCGGAAAAATATAAGACGTGCCCGCGCCACCAATTCCACCAGCGCGGGGTCAAAAGGCGGGGTCATGGGGCGCCCCTGACAATCCCCGACAGGCACATCGGCGTGTGGTGTGTTGCAGTAGATGCACGGATCGCCCTTGTGCGCCTTCGTCATGTTGCCTCTCCGCTCGCGGCGGGCCGGAAAATGAGGTCGCGGATTTCCATTTCTATATCTACCGCAGCACTAATCTCGCCATCTTTTCGACCGGCAGCGTAGCTGTTACGGGCATAACGCCGGCCTAGCTTAGCCTTGTTTTGCAGCCTTTTTTCTGCAACTCGCCTGCCGTGCTGTTCAGCGACCTTCGCCGCCTCCCTCAGCGCAGCCTCACGCGCCGCCCGCCAGACCGGCGAGTTGCCGTCGATCTGCACTTGGCACGCGGCTTCGGCACCGGCGCGCTGTTGCTCTGCCCTGGTGAGGGCTGCGCGGAGAGCGCGGATGGTGTCCGATGCTGTTTTCAGAAATGGAACGGCGGGAATGTCCATGTTGGCGGCCAACCGCTTGCACACGGCTTCGCTGATATCCGTCATGGCTTCGGCTCCGGTGGGGTGAAGGCCACAAAATGTGGGTTGAGGCCAAGCGCCATGCGAAGCGCGACGATCTCCCAACCCGCTGCTTGAAGCGATTCTGTCGTATGTTTCAATTCATCTAGAGCTAGCGAGCCAGCGTGCGAACCGTCGTTAAAGCCTGCCACCTTCGCGGCTTCGACTGCGGCGGCGTGTTGGGTTGGGGTGAGACAGGGACCGAGATAGGCGCATCCGCGGGCCACGTTCGCGGGCGAATACCCGTTGAGGCCCCACAACTGAAACTGAGCGCGCCAGTGCCAAGCGACCGGTTCCCAACCGTGCAAGGCAAGCCAATGCCACCCACCCACATGCGGGTTCAGCGGCACGCCGGGGCGGTCAGGATCAGGCCAACCGCTGCCCGTGGTAGGGGTGTTGTTCATGGCTTCGGCTCCGGTGGGGTGCAGGCGCGGATAGCTGCGGCTATGGTCATATGATGCGTGTTAGTTCCCAAGCGCGTTGCGGGTTTCAAAAAGTGAGTAACTCCATTACGACTTGTGATGGTTACCGCGTCGTGTGTTTCGATCAGAACGGCAATACGCTCTCGCTCCTCCACCCGCGCGGCTTCAACTGCGGCAGCGTGCAAATCGGCGCGAATGTATTCAGTCGGCAGAACGCCGCCCCACTCTGCTGCATCCGCCGTCCACACGTCGTCCTGACACCATAACCGTTCATCTGACCCTGTTATGTCGGGTTCGAGCCAGATACGTTCGTGATCGGGGCGGCGTCGCTCGGGCGCCGATAGTGCGGGGTTTCGGTGCGCACTGCGTGCTTGCTCTTCGCGCATTTGTTCGGGGGTCATTTGGGTTCCTTCAGCGGTGCGACGCCTGCTTTCCAGCACGGTGTCTTCATTAACTTCATATCAGTTTGTTCGGCTTTTGTCAAGCAACGTATCGCATAGTCTTCGCCGCCTGTTTCGATCAGCGTAACCGCATCAAAGGGCGACCAGTCACCCGCCACGGCGTAGGCCAGCGCGCGGCGCACGCGCACGGGCAGCGCGTCGAAGGCAGGGAATGTAGCAGCGTCGGGCAGGTAATCGACCCTGTGCGCCCTGGCGACGCAGTTGTGGCCCATGCCTGGGGCGGGACCTAACGCGTGAATGTCCTCCCGTAAAACTTTGTCGAAACGAAGTTGTCTGGCGCGTCGAACAGATACCATGCGCAGTTGTCCTTTCCGTCCATCGCTGAGTCACGTATCCAGCGCACGCGGCCTGCGCGAATTTACCCTGACTGCGCTCGCTCACTTACCTTCTCCGTATCCCATATTGCGCAGCGCTACAGCGACAAGGTTCCACACGTGCAGTTGCAGCCGGGGCCAGTTATTGACCCGGCCCTCCCGTTGGACTTTGCGCTTATTAAGCGCGGCGCGGTCACGTCCACGAAATACCTGAGTGATGTATTCACCGCGTTGCGCGGTGCCACCCCCCGTGTTCACAATATCCATACGAGCAAGCTCAGTGACTGCGCCCGTGACAGCACTATGCAGTTCGACACGCACGACTAACATTACTTCGCATCCCCATACGTTGCGCCCACGCCTGTCTCGCAGGCAACGGGAAGGTTAGGCCACCACACGGGCGACTTCGACATTTCTTCCGCGATCACGAGGCGCGCCGCGTCGGCTTCACTTTCCTTGACCACGAACACCAGTTCGTCATGGACCTGCATGACGCCGGGCAGTCCGCGTTTGCGCAGGCGCATCGCCTGCTCGGTGATGATTTCCCGCGCCAACCACTGGTTCAGGTTCTCACACAACAGCCCAGCGTGGATAAGCTTCACGCCATCGGCGCGCGTCTTGCTGTGCGACGTGAACACATACTGCTGCCCGCGTATTAGATCATCCACCACGCACACGCCAGGGTAGGTCAGGCGCAGCCCGCTCGGTCCTTCCACGTAGTCATTGCCCCACAACAGGAACGGCGCGTGCTGCAATCCAGGCGGGGCGTAGCCACGCGACCAATCGCGGATAGCGTTACCCAGCACGCGCCATAGGGCAGGAATGGCGCTGAACCGTTTGCGATAGGCGTCCACCAACTCCTGCGCCTGCTCAAGAGTAACCTTGATGCCTGCTTGCCAGCGCAGCGCGCGCTGCAACGTGGCAGCCCCGCCGTAGTAGCCCAGCGCCAGCACCGCGACCTTGGCCATCTGCCGAAGATCAGGGGTGTCTTTCTTGTTGACCGGTTTTCCAAAAGCGAACGTGCCGTAATCCGCGTAAAGATCATCGCCCGAAGCAAGAATGTTCAGCGCATCCCACTGCCCGGACAGCGCAAGGTTGGTGCGCAGTTCGATATTGGATAGGTCCGACGTAATAACGACGTGGCCCCTCGGCGGTATGAGCGCCTTGCGCAACTCGCTGCCGCGCTTGAGGTTCTGTACATTCGTGCCACCTGCACCTGAGAGTCTGTGCGTCGCTACCGCGCCGGCATACGCCAGCGTGACAGGGAAGTGGCCGCGCATCGCCGTGCCGATTTTGGTAAACTTGGCGGCGCGTGTGGTCAGGATGTTGGACTGCGCAGCCTTGCGTGCTTCGCACACGGCACGCACGGTTTCGTCTTCGTGTTCCAATAAATCCAAGAACCCCGCATCGCTGATGGCCAGCGCCGGTATTTCGCTGCCTGTCTTCGGGCTAATCTTGGTAGGCACCGTTTCGCCAAACTGCGCAAGCAGCCCTTCAAGCACACGGGCGAACTGTGGAGCGGAGCGGAGCTTGCTGGCGTCAATACCCGCCGCGTCGATGATGTTGCCGCGCCGCTTGATTTCATTTTCGTGCAGCGCCGCAAGACGCTTGAGGTCCACACCAAGGCGGGGCTGCGTCGCCATGCGGATGGTCCAATCCAGCACGTCGTACTCGGCTTCGGGCAGAACCCAACCAGCAATCCCTGCCTGGAAAGCGCGTAGAATATTAACCGTCAGCGCGATATCCTGCTTGGCGTAACTAACCAGCGCGCGCAGGAGCGGCGCATTCTGCGGTGCGTATAGATCAGCAGTCGTCATGCCCTTGACCGCCGCCAGCGCTGCACCGCCGCCATGCTTGCCCGTCTGAAACAGGTACTGGCTCAGACTGTCCAGTGAGTGCGAGCGAAGCTTGCCGCCCAGCAGCGCGCGGCTCATACCTAGCGTGTCGATGTACTGCGCGGGGCGCCAGTTGTACCGGTACGCGCATATCGAACCGTCAAACAACAGGTTGTGGCCAACCATGGCCCACGGTCCTGTGGCGTTAAGCTTGTCAAAGAACGTCCGTACCTTGTCGTGCGGCACCCACTGAACAGCGGCGTTAGGACCGTCGGCTACCACCGCGGATAAACCGTGCACGCTGAAGCGTGGGTCCATGATGTATTCAGGCGTGCTTAGTTTCGACAGCGTGTAGTCTGTCGCGTAGTAAGTCTCGAAGTCTATGCCGATAAGCTTAGGTTTCATTCCGGTGCAGACCGGCTAAGCTTGGCAAGCGAAAGCTGCAACGCCATAATCATGTGCGCGAGATCGGGCGCCGCCGCATAATGGTTGTGGCTAAATGAGCCGTTAGGATTTTTCGTTGTGTGTGAAATCACCAGCGCTGACGGCTTGAACACTCCGCTGTCGATATCGCGCAGCATGGCAATCAGCGCATCGCGCGGAGTCCAGTCCGCGCCACTGCCAGTTTTGTCTGAACGTAGTTCAGCAATACTGCGAGGGTAGTCAGCAAAACTGCCCTCGCTGTCCGGAGTGTCAGCGTCGTTCATGACCAGTTTCGTTCTTGCCCAATGAGGATCATGTGTTCCGCCTGGGCGCACGCGTCGTCCAGTGCGTTATGCGCCACACCTTTGACGCCCTGATAGGGAATATCGGGGTACTGGTTCTTCATCGTGCGGTAGCACCGATCATTCCAGTGCTGCCAAGGCGGAACCATACCTAGGCGGTGATACACTTCGCGCAGCAGCACGTTGTCGAAGGCAGCGCCGTTGCCCCACATGCGCGTGTTGGCGCGCACTTCAGCGGTACCGCACCACGTAGTGAAATTCATCAGGGCCTCGACCACGGTTAGCGCTTCGCGCGAACGCGCTTGTTCCAGCACGGTGCGCGCCGCAGCACTCTGATCTTGCCACCACGCCAGCGTATTGGCGTCACTGGTTAGCCCGATCATACGCGAGCTTTCTTCGCTGATCACCGTGTAGAATTTACGGACAACGCCGTAAGAGCGAAATTCCGCCGCGCCGATGGACAAGATGATGGACCCTGGGCGCGTGCCCAGAGTCTCAATATCCAGCATGACGTTTTGAAAATCAGGCATCAG
>FRDC01004513.1_pt3 | contig 35953 bp, 46 predicted proteins | sample 1106171 | NCBI WGS metagenome assembly FRDC01 (sample SAMEA3930566, study PRJEB13176) | freshwater metagenome | biome: Drinking water system; feature: drinking water; material: water | place: Singapore | collected 2014-12-20 | reverse complement strand
TCGCTCAGGCACCCTCTCCCACAAGGGGAGAGGGGAAAGCACAGCTTGCTGCAAGGTAAGCACAGCTTGCCGCCTCTCACATCGGCTGGTACCAACCCGCCCATGTCCGAGAAGCCCAAAAAATCCCAGAAGCTGAAGGCGCGGCTGCCGCGCGGCCTTGAGGATCGCGGTCCCGCCGCCATCGCTGCCACGCGCGCGATGACCGAGAAAATCCGCGAGGTCTACGAGCGCTACGGCTTCGAGCCGGTGGAAACGCCGGCGATGGAATACACCGACGCGCTCGGCAAATTCCTGCCCGATCAGGATCGGCCGAACGAGGGCGTGTTTTCGTTCCAGGACGACGACGAGCAGTGGATCTCGCTGCGCTACGATCTCACCGCGCCGCTCGCGCGCTACGTCGCCGAGAATTATCAGCAGCTCGCGCTGCCGTACCGCAGCTATCGCGCTGGCTACGTCTTCCGCAACGAGAAGCCCGGCCCCGGCCGCTACCGTCAGTTCATGCAGTTCGATGCCGACACGGTCGGCAGCGCATCGCCCGCGGCGGACGCAGAAATCTGCATGATGGCCGCCGACACCATGGAAGCGCTCGGCATTCCGCGCGGGCAATATGTGGTGAAGGTCAACAACCGCAAGGTGCTCGACGGCGTGCTGGAGTCGATCGGACTCGGCGGCGATGAGAATGCGGGCAAGCGGCTTACCGTGCTGCGGGCGATCGACAAGCTCGACAAATTCGGTCCCGAAGGCGTGCGCTTGCTTCTCGGCGACGGCCGCAAGGACGAGAGCGGCGATTTCACCAAGGGTGCGCAGCTTGGAGGCGATGCGATCGAGAAGGTGATCGCGTTCACTGAAGGCAAGCCGTCGAGTGACTCGAAGCTGTCGCAGGAAGGCGAGAGCGAGCTTGCGCAAATTCGCGCGCTAGTGACCGCAAGCGGTTACGGCGAGGATCGCATCAAGATCGATCCGTCCGTCGTGCGCGGCCTCGAGTACTACACCGGCCCCGTCTACGAAGTTGAGTTGCTGCTCGAGACCAAGGACGAGAAAGGCCGCCCCGTGCGTTTCGGCTCGGTCGGTGGCGGCGGCCGTTACGACGGTCTTGTCTCGCGCTTCATGGGGCAGCCGGTACCGGCGACCGGCTTCTCGATTGGCGTCTCGCGTTTGCAGGCTGCGCTCACCATGCTCGGCAAACTCGATACCAAGCCTGTGCCGGGGCCGGTGGTCGTCACCGTGTTCGGAGCAGAGAGCGTTGCGAGTGCGCAGCAGCTGGTGTCGATCCTGCGCAAGGAAGGCATCCGCGCCGAGATGTATCTCGGCAGCGCCAAACACGGCATCGGGCAACAACTCAAGTATGCCGACAAGCGCAATGCGCCGGTTGCGATTATTCAAGGCTCGGATGAGCGCGAGCGCGGCGAGGTGCTGATCCGCGATCTGATCGCAGGCTCGGCGCCGAGCGATGCAACGGATCGCGATGCGCATCTGAAGAAACAGGCCGAAGCGCAAGAGTCAGTGAAGATGGGCGAGTTTGTCGCCAAGGTGCGCGCGGTGCTCGCGCGTCACAATGTGAAGTGGTGAGATTTGTCGTCCCTGCGAAAGCAGGGACCCATACGCCGTGTACTCTCGATAAATCAGGGAGTATGGGTCCCGGGTCTCGTTACACTCGACCGGGACGACAGAGATAGAACAAGGGAGAAACCGATGCCTGAAATTACCGTGAGCATGGCCGAAGGCCGCACCGACGAGCAGAAGGCCGGCATGATGCGCGACATCACCCAGGCGCTGGTGAAGAACCTCGGCGTCGATGCGGAAGCGGTCGTGATCCAGATCAACGAAGCGCCGCTCAAGCACAAGATGAAGGGCGGCAAGACCTTCGTCGAACGCAAGGCAGCTGCGAAGTAGCGCGTCTGCGCAGCTTCCCATGATCAATCCGATGGGCGGCATCGTGCTCGGCCTCAGCGCCGAGCGTACCGAGACGGTCGAGCGTCACATGACGGTCGGCCATTTCGTGCCGGAGATGCCGTTCGTCTACGCGACGCCGATCATGATCCTGCTGATGGAAATGACGTCGGGCGACGCGATCAATCCGCATCTGCCGCAAGACTTTGCCAGCGTCGGCATGGAGGTGAACGTTCGTCACCTGGCTGCGACGCCGCTCGGCCGTTTGGTGCGCGCGACGGCGAAGGTGATCGAGGTCGACGGGCGGCGCGTGAATTTCGAGGTCGCGGTCTACGACGGCGATCGCAAGATCGGCGAAGGCACGCACCGGCGCGGCGTCATCGACACGGCGCAGTTCAAGTCGCGCTTCGGGGCGGACTAAACGCGCTCAGTAACGCACGCGCAGGGCCGGCGGCTGCGGCGGCACCCAGATGCACGCGAACGAGATGTAGCCGCCGTAGACGGGCTGCACCGCGAGCGGCTTCACCACCTTGCCGTAGGCGGCGCAGTGATTGACGGCCATCGCCTTGATGTCGGCCTGGCCGGCGAGGTTGTAGGAGATGATGCCGCCGGTGTCGTTGCCCTTGAACGGCGGCACGTAATAGGCCTGCGCCACGCTTGCGCTGAATCCGCTCGCCACCACGGCCAAAGCCGCAATCATCATCCGCATGTTCTGCTCCGGCACCGACGCCCATTCCAATCGAGTCGGAAGTGTAGAGGGCGCGACGGCTGAGAGGAAGCACGGATGGCGCTGAAAACCGATGTTGTCCGTGGGTGTTGCCGCGCTGCACTTGACCCGGCGCGCCCTTCGCGGCACCGTCCAGCCAAATTCATTCGGGTGGGGCGCATCATGCGCAAAATCAAGCTTTTCGCAGGGTTCATTCGGTCCGGCGCAGTTGTCCTGGCACTCGTTGCGCTGTGCGGCATTGCTGCGCCGGCGCAGGCGGCCAATCCTCTCGAACTGAATTTCTGGCTCTCCGGGCCGCGCTATGACGGCGACCTGCCGCCCTGCGAAGCCATGCTGGGCCGCATCCAGTCGCGCTTCGCGTCCAAGGAAGGCAAGTTCTGGAACTCGGATCTGCAGATCACCGGCTTCAGCGACGTGCGCGAAATCGCCTTCCGTCCGTGGGAGCCGAACAACATTCCGCGCCGGTTCTGCACGGCGGTGGCGATGATCAGCGACGGCAAGCCGCGCGTGGTCAACTTTTCGCTGATCGAGGACGGCGGTCTTGCCGGCTACGGCACCGGCCTCGAATTCTGCGTCGTCGGCCTCGACCGCAACTGGGCCTACAACCCGGCGTGCAAGGCGGCGCGCCCCTGAGTTTGTCCTCCGCCCCCCGCGGGCGGTGACAATTTTGTTCTTGAAATGTTCTTATCCGGACGCTAGCCTTTTCCCGTCTGGGTTGAGGAGCGTATGGCCATGAATGCTTCGACCAATGCTGCGACCGAAACTGCGCTGGACCGATTTTTCCGCAAACTCTTGTCGCTTCGGCTGATCGTGATCGCCCTGCTGGCAATCATCATCGCAAGCCCTGTCGCCGCGCAGGATCGCCGGCAGAACGCCCCGGGCGAATTCGATTTCTACGTGCTGGCACTGTCATGGTCGCCGTCGTTCTGCGAAGCCGCGAACGAGCGCGGCAACAGCGGCCGCTCGCAGCAGATCCAGTGCGGCGGACGGCCGTATTCCTTCGTCGTGCACGGCCTTTGGCCGCAGTATGAGCGCGGCTTTCCGAACTACTGCCAGCGGCCGGCGCCGCGGCTCGAACGCAACGTGATGCAGTCGATGCTCGATCTGATGCCGGCGCCCGGCCTCGTCTACAACGAGTGGGACAAGCACGGCACCTGTTCCGGTCTCGGCGCCCGCGCGTATTTCGAAACCATCCGCAAGGCGCGCGCGTCCGTGAAGATTCCGGAGGAGTATCTCGATCTCGCCACTGCAAAGCTCGCGGTGCCGGAAGACATCGAGCAGGCGTTTATCAAGATCAATCCGGGTCTTTCGAGTTCGGCGATATCGGTGGTGTGCGACAGCAAGCGGCTCAGCGAAGTGCGCATCTGCATGAGCAAGGATCTGCAGTTCCGCTCCTGCGAGGAAATCGACCGCCGCGCCTGCCGCCGCGACAAGGTGCTGATGCCGCCGGTGCGCGGCGGCTAGAGCATGATCCGGACCCGAAGGGCCGCGTTAGCGCAAAGTGGGAACCGGTTTTCCGATCAGATCATGCTCAAAATCAAAGGTCTTTCGGAAAACGGGACATCTTGAACCTCTGGTCATGCCCGGAATTCTGGTGTTACTGCGGGCATGAACTATCGCCACGATTTTCACGCGGGTAACTTCGCCGATGTCATCAAGCACATCGTTCTCGCGCGCATTCTGATCTATCTGCACGAGAAGCCGGCGGCATTTCGGGTGATTGATACCCATGCCGGCGCGGGGCTCTACGATCTCACCGGCGATGCAGCCGAGCGTGGCGGCGAATGGCGGTTCGGCATCGCGCGGCTGATGCAGGCGCGGTTCACCAACGACGTCGCGGATCTGCTCGCGCCCTATCTCGACATCGTCCGCGCATTCAATCCGCAGCGCGATCTGACCGCTTATCCTGGCTCGCCGCTGATCGCGCGCGCCTTGCTGCGGCCGCAGGACCGGCTCACCGCCTGCGAATTGCAGGTCGATGCGCGCAAGCGGCTGATCGCGTCGCTGCGCCGCGACGAGCAGGGGCGTGTCGTCGATATCGACGGCTGGCAAGCGCTGACCGCATACGTGCCGCCGAAGGANGGGCTGGTTTTGATCGATCCGCCCTTTGAAGCGCGTGACGAGTACGAACGGCTCGCCGATCGCTTCGCGGCCGCTTATGCCAAATGGCCGACCGGCAGCTTCATGCTCTGGTATCCGGTCAAAGCGCGCCGTGCTGCCGAGGATCTGGCCCAGCAGGTGGCCGCAACCCGCGCCTCGCGTGAGGACTGTCTGCGGGTCGAGTTCAGCGTTGCGCCGCAAACGGCCGACGGCCCGCTGGTGTCGTCGGGGCTTTTGATCGTGAACCCGCCTTGGACACTCGCCGGAGAGTTGCGGACCATCTTGCCCGAACTGGAGAAGCCGCTCGGGCAGGGCGGAGCCGCCCGCTTCAAGATCGACCATCCGAAGTCGTGAGCGGTCGCAGCAAAGACTTCGTTCGCTTGGCGCTAAAATGAGCCCAATCCGCCGTAGTCAATTCCTCGGGAACCGTATTATGCTGCTGGTGGCTGGCTTTACGTTCCGCTTCCGCAAATGGGGGCGGCGGAGTGATAAAGGCTCAAAGGTCCGTTCGTGCGGATGACGAACGTGCTGCAGTGGCCAATGCTTTCCGGCGGTAAGGTCGGGTCGGGCTGTGCGCGTTAGCGCATTGGCCAAGCATTGCGGGGGATAAGGAGTTTCCCGATGGCCATGACTGGTACGGTCAAGTTCTTCAATGGGGAGCGTGGCTACGGCTTCATCAAGCCCGACGACGGCGGGCGTGACGTGTTTGTGCACATCACTGCGGTGGAGCGGGCCGGATTGAAGGATTTGACTGAAGGGCAACGGATCACATTTGAAGTCGAGCCAGACAAGAAGGGTAAAGGCCCCAAGGCAGTCAATCTGGTGATTTCGTCCTGAAGCTGCGGGTGCGCGCTTCGGTCAATTGAGGTTTGATCCGCGCGATGCGGATTGGCGCGCGTTTTTTCGCGCGAATGCGATGCGTTAAGCCCACAAACATTGATGAAAAGAAAAATCCCGGGCCGAATGGACCCGGGATAGAGGCTGGCGTTTGGTTTCTTCGATGTTGGAGCGATTAGAACCGGTAGTTCACGCCGACGCGCACCAGGCTTGATTGATAGCCGTGCGTCGAGCCGGTGGTGATGAAGCGATTGTCGGAAAGATCCATGTAGAGATATTCGATCTTGGCGGTCCAGTTCTGGGTGATGCCGAATTCCGCACCGGCGCCGATCGTCCAGCCGACGGACGTCTTGGTCTCGGAGATGCCGATCGTCTCGGCGCGCAGGCTGCCGAAGGCGAGGCCGGCGGTGCCGTAGAACAGGACGTTGTTGACGGCGTAGCCGCCGCGGCCGCGCAACGTGCCGAACCAGGGATTCGAAAATTTCCAGACCGCGAAGCGATCGTCCGCCGCATTCGCCTGGATGTCGCCCTCGATGCCGAACACCCACGGGCCCGACTGGAAGTTATAGCCGGCCTGCACGCCACCCGAAAAACCCGACGGGCTTGCGGCCGTGTTGTTCACGTCGCCGAAGTTGTAGCCGATGTTGCCGCCGATATACGGACCTGCCCAGCTGTAGGCGTTGAGCGGCTGATTGACCGTATAAGGCTGACCGCGGCGAAGATCGGCGGCGCTCGCCGATGTCGCGATGCCCGTCAGAGCGACGGCACAGCAGATGGCCCGGATACTCATCTCAACGCTCCACTCAACACGCAAACCGCCACGCGGCGACCGTTACCCGCCGAACGCCGCGCCGTTGCCGAGCGCGCCGGTTGGTTACGGATTTCGATCCGTTATGCGTAAGATTTATTGAGTGTTTTAAATTAAGCGGTCGTTAATCCGGTGATCTTCCGACTCATCGTTCTTAAAGAAGTGTTACGGCCTAAGTCTTCGACAGTCGTCGGCGAGTGCGGACCCGCTTTCGCGCAGTTAATTGCGGCTGCCGGTGTTGCGTTGCTGGCCGACGGCAAGCATTCGACTGTGGGGCTTGCTGCTGTCGATAACTGTCATCTGGTCGAAAACGCGGACTGGCCCGGCCTGCGCGCAATGACTATTTTGTCGCTCATGTCGCGCGAGCTTTCCGATCGATCGAAACTGCCGGCCGCGCCGGGTTCCCAGCCGCGCGAGGCCGAGCCTGCGCCGGTGATCGCGCAAGACGTCGATCCGCAAAGCGACATCGCTGACGAGGATGACGAGGCGCGGCTTCCCGATCAGTCGGACGACGCCGGTGAGGCGATGCCGTTGGAAGGGACGCTGGCGACCGGGCAGGAAGCGATCGCCAATGCGGTCCGCCACGCGCCGCTCTCGGCCGGCGTCTATCGCATGCTGAACGCGGCGAACGAGGTGCTCTACGTCGGCAAGGCCAAGAGCGTGCGCAAGCGGCTGTCGTCCTACGCGCGTCCGGCCGGCCATCCGGCGCGCATCGCGCGGATGATCGCGGCGACCGCGCAGGTCGAAATCATTTCGACGTCGACCGAGATCGAGGCGCTGCTGCTTGAAGCCAATCTGATCAAGCAGCTGCGGCCGCGCTTCAACGTGCAGCTGCGCGACGACAAGTCGTTTCCCTACATCCTGATCACCGGCGACCACTGGGCGCCGCAGATATTGAAGCATCGCGGCGCGCAGACCCGGCCCGGCCGCTACTTTGGACCATTCGCGTCGGTCGGCGCGGTCAACCGGACGATCACGGCATTGCAGCGCGCGTTTCTGGTGCGCTCGTGCACCGACGCGTTCTTCGAGAGCCGTACGCGTCCGTGCCTGCTCTATCAGATCAAGCGCTGCGCCGGTCCGTGCACCAACGAGATCGACTTCCCCGGCTATACCGAACTGGTGCGCGAGGCGACGGACTTCCTGTCCGGCCGCAGCCGCGCTGTGAAGGAATTGCTCGCGGCCGAAATGGAGAAGGCGTCCGCCGATCTCGCCTTCGAAAGCGCAGCGCTCTATCGCGATCGCCTTGCCGCGCTCGCCGCGATCCAGTCGCAGCAGGGCATCAATCCGCGCACGGTCGAGGAGGCGGATGTTTTCGCCATCCATCAGGAGGGCGGCTACTTCTGCGTGGAGGTGTTCTTCTTCCGCACCGGGCAGAACTGGGGCAACCGCGCCTATTTCCCGAAGGCCGACCGCTCGATGACGGCGGATGAGGTGCTGGGCTCATTCCTCACGCAATTCTATGACGACAAGCCGCCGCCGCGTTTGGTGCTGCTCTCACATGCGGTCGAGGAGCAGGAATTGTTGGCGACGGCGCTTTCGGTGAAGGCCGGCGTCAAGGTCGAGGTCAACGTTCCGCAGCGCGGCGAAAAGAAGGAGCTGATCCAGCACGCACTCACCAATGCGCGCGAGGCGCTCGGCCGCAAGTTGGCCGATACGGCAACACAGTCGCGGCTGATGGAGCAGCTCGCCGCAACGCTGCAACTGCCGAAGACGCCTCGCCGGATCGAGGTTTATGACAACAGCCACATCCAGGGCACCAACGCCGTCGGCGCGATGATCGTCGCCGGGCCGGATGGGTTCCTGAAGAACCAGTACCGGAAATTTAATATCCGTTCGGAAGGGCTCACCCCCGGCGACGACTACGGCATGATGCGAGAAGTGCTGGAGCGGCGGTTCAAGCGGCTGATGTCGGAAGCGGGGCCGCCTGCTGATGCGCCGGCGGATCAGGACAGCGACAGCGTGCCGCAATGGCCCGATCTCGTGGTCATCGACGGCGGCATGGGGCAGCTCAATGCCGCGCGTGAGACATTGACGTCGCTCGGTGTCACAGGCGTGTCATTGCTCGGCGTCGCCAAAGGGCCGGACCGCGACGCCGGCCGCGAGACGCTGTTCCTGCCGGAGCGGCCGGCGCTGAAACTCGAGCCGCGCGATCCGGTGCTCTACTTCATCCAGCGGCTGCGGGACGAGGCGCATAGGTTTGTCATCGGGTCGCATCGCAAGCTGCGCAAGAAAGACATCCGCGAAGCGGGCCTGCAGGAAATCCCGGGAATCGGCCCGTCACGCAAACGTGCCTTGCTCCATCACTTCGGGACGCTGAAAGAAATCGAGCGGGCGTCGGTCGCCGACCTCGGCAAGGTCCCGGGAATCAGCGCCGAGAGTGCGCGCCGAATCTTTGAATTCTTCCACGCCGGAAGCGGAAATTAAGCGCGAACAAGCGGTTTATTCCCACGATCCGGCGAATATGTCCCATGCGAGCGGCGATCCGGCGGTTGACCTTCGCCGCGCGCCGGTATTGGTAAGGCCATGAGCACAACCACGAGCCGGGGGGGCGCCAATGCGATGGCCCTTCCGAATATTCTGACCTACTCCCGCATCGCCGCGGTTCCCTTGGTGGTGGGCTGCATGTATGTGCAGTCGATCATGGGCGGTCCGCTCTGGTTGCGCTGGGTTGCGCTTGCGATCTTCATCGCTGCCGGTGTCACCGATATTCTCGATGGTTATTTCGCGCGGATGTACGATCAGCAATCGGCGTTCGGCCGCATGCTCGATCCGATCGCCGACAAGCTGCTCGTTGCCTCCTGTCTGCTCATGCTGGCAGCCGACGGCATCATCCATGGCTGGACGCTGTGGGCCGCCATCATCATTCTCTGCCGCGAAATCCTGGTGTCGGGTCTGCGCGAATATCTCGCCGGACTGCGGGTCAGTATTCCGGTGACGAAGCTCGCCAAATGGAAGACGACGGTCCAACTGGTCGCCATCGGGTTTCTGATCGCGGGTGAAGCAGGTGAAGCGATCCTGCCGGCGACGACGCTGATCGGCATCGGCCTGCTGTGGATTTCCGCGATCGTCACGCTCTACACGGGCTGGGATTATTTCCGCGCCGGCCTGCGGCACCTGATCGAGGACGACAAATGAAGGTCCTCTATTTTGCCTGGGTGCGCGAGCGCATCGGCAAGGCGGAGGAGGTTGTCGATCCGCCGGCCGCGGTGCGTACCGTCGGTGATCTGATCGGCTGGCTGGCAAGCCGCGGTGAGGAATATGCCAACGCCTTCGCCTCGCCGAAGACCATTCGTGCCGCGATCGATCACGCCCACGTCAGACCGGAAGCGGCGATTGCCGGCGCCCGTGAAATTGCGTTCTTCCCGCCCATGACCGGCGGCTAACTTCATTCGCGTGTTGAGGATGCCGGAATGCCGGTGCCGGTCACCATTCGCCTTCAGGAAAACGACTTCGACGTCACGGCCGAGATCGCGGCGCTGACGAGGGGCCGCACCGACATCGGCGCGGTGGTGAACTTTATCGGCATCTGCCGTGGCGACGACGACGGCCACACCGTCAACGCCCTGACGCTCGAACATTATCCCGGCATGGCCGAGGCCGAGATCGGCCGTCACGCGGCTGAGGCACTCGAACGCTGGCCGCTGATGGGGCTGACGATCGTTCATCGCCATGGCCGGATCGCGCCGGGCGAGAACATCGTGCTGGTCGTCACCGCATCGTCGCATCGCGAGGCCGCCTTTCAGGCCGCTGAATTTCTGATGGACTATCTCAAGACCAACGCGCCTTTCTGGAAGCGCGAGGAAAGCGCGCAAGGAACGGCCTGGGTCGAGGCGCGTCACGCAGACGATGCCGCCGCTGCACGCTGGACGAAATCCTGATGGCCAAGCGCAGCATCAATCCCGCACGCCGCGAAAAGAAAACCGCAGGTCCGGGCGACCTCTCGACCTTGTTCGACTATGTCCGCTATGCGGTGAGCTGCTTCAATGAAGCAAAACTCGCCTTCGCCCACGGCACCACCGATCCGGTGGCCGAAGCAGCATTTCTGGTCTGCGAGGCGGTATATCTGCATCCTGACCAGTTCGAGATGTTCGCGAACGCGCGCCTGACAGCTGTCGAAGGCCGCAAGGTCCGCAAGCTGATCGAGCAGCGGGTGAAGACACGCAAGCCGACGGCCTATCTGGTCAACAAAATCTATATGCGCGGCGTGCCGTTCTATGTGGACGAACGTACCATCGTGCCGCGCTCGTTTATCGGCGAATTGCTCGACTCGCATTTCGGCGGGGATGGCGAAGGCATGTCGCTGGTCGGTGATCCGGAAGGCGTCACGCGGGTGCTCGACCTCTGCACCGGTTCAGGTTGTCTTGCGATCCTTGCAAGCCGCGCGTTTCCGAACGCAAAAATCGATGCGGTCGATCTGTCGAAGGATGCGCTTGCGGTCGCGGCGCGCAACGTCCGCGATCATGAGCTCGACGACCGCATTACGTTGCACCTCGGCGATCTATTCGCGGCCGTCCGCAAGCACCGCTACGACGTCATCATCTCCAATCCGCCTTATGTCGATGCCGAGGGAATGGCGGGATTGCCGCGCGAGTGCCGCTTCGAACCGAAGATGGCGTTCGACGGCGGGCCGGACGGCCTCGATATCGTCCGCCGCATCGTCGCCGACGCCGGCCATCATCTCAATGACGGCGGCGGCTTGCTGTGCGAGATCGGCCGTTGCCGGCCGGCGATGGAGGAAGCTTACCCGCAGCTGCCCCTGCTGTGGCTCGACACCGAGGAATCGGAAGGCGAAGTGTTCTGGGTCGGCGCGGAGGCGTTGTAACAAAGCCTCCAGTCAGCGACTCAAATCACCTTCCTGATCCAGTTGTGCGGATCGTTCGTGCGGCCGTACTGGATATCGACCAGCTGCTTGCGCAGACCCATCGCCACCGGACCGGCAGCGCCGCCGTTGATGACGAAGTCGCCGCTTGTGGAGCGCACCTTGCCGATCGGCGAGATGACGGCTGCGGTGCCGCAAGCGAACGCTTCCTTCAACTTGCCGCTCGCGGCATCCGCACGCCACTGATCGATCGAATAGGCTTCCTCGCGCACGGTTTTGCCGGATGCTTTCGCCAGCGTGATGATCGAGTCGCGTGTGATGCCAGGCAGGATGGTGCCGAGCGGCGGCGTCAGCAGCGAACCGTCGTCGAACACGAAGAACACGTTCATGCCGCCGAGCTCTTCGATGTAGCGGCGCTCGACCGCATCGAGGAACACGACCTGATCGCAGCCATGATCGATGGCTTCGGCCTGCGCACGCAGGCTTGCCGCGTAGTTGCCGCCGCACTTGACGGCGCCGGTGCCGCCGATCGCGGCGCGCGTGTAATTCTCCGACACCCAGATCGACACGGGCGCAGGGCCGCCCTTGAAGTAGGAGCCGACCGGCGAGGCGATGACGGCAAAGATGTATTCCGACGACGGCTTCACGCCGAGGAAGACTTCGCTCGCGATCATGAACGGCCGCAGATAGAGACTGCCTTCGCCGCCGGGAATCCATTCGCGGTCGATGCGCACGAGATGCTCGACTGCTTCGAGGAACACGGGCTCCGGCAGCGGCGCCATCGCCATGCGATCGGCCGAACTGCGGAAACGCTTCGCATTGGCATCGGGGCGGAACAGGTTCACGCCGCCGTCCGCGCGCCGATAGGCCTTGAGGCCCTCGAAGATCTCCTGCGCATAGTGGAGAACGGCCAGCGCCGGATCGAGCGGGAAGTTCGCGCGCGATTCGACGCGCGCATCGTGCCAGCCCTTCGTCGTGTTGTAGCGGACGATGGCCATGTGCTCGGTGAAGACGCGGCCGAAGCCGGGATCGACGAGTTTGGCTGCACGGTCCTTGTCGGACGTCGGGTTTGCGGAGGGTTGAACGTCGAATTTCAACCAGATTGCGCCGTCGACTTTGTCGAACGAAACGCCCATAGCTTTCTCCCTATCCGGGCGGGTCGCCGCGCGCCTGCGCGTCCGCCGCTTGTCGTTGGCCCGGGCCGTCCGTTTGGACTTTTACGGGCTGTGCGAACTCCAGTATGTTTCGCGAAATGCCGAGGGACAATTCGCGCGACGAAATTGGCTACAGAAAGCGGCCGGGAGGCCCATCGTAACCGAAAATTTCGTCCAACTTGCCCTTTTTGTAACATTGAACCGAAAATATGTCAATATGGCTGACGTAAATTTCAAGCCGAGTCGCGAAAAGCCTGTGCGGTCAGAGACCTCCAACCAGGCGGGCGAAATGCGCTGGGACGTCATCGAGCTATTGTTCTTTGCTTACCGGGACTTCGTTGGCGACGCCGACGACGTGCTGAAGGAATTCGGATTCGGCCGTGCGCACCATCGGGTGGTCCATTTCGTCTACCGCTATCCGGGACTAAAGGTCGCAGACCTGCTCGATGTCCTGCGCATCACCAAGCAGTCGCTCGGGCGCGTGCTGAAGCAACTCCTCGACGAGGGGTATATCGTGCAGCAGGCCGGCGCGAGCGATCGCCGCCAGCGTCTTCTTTTCGCCACCGCCAAAGGCGAAGCCCTGGTGCAGAAGCTGGCGGGGCTGCAGACCATCCGCATCAATCGTGCACTTCAGAACATGCCCGGCGATGCCGGTGCCACCGCCGATACGGTTCGGCAATTTTTGCGCGCCATGATCGACCGCGAGGATCCCGATCAGGTGTTGTCGGTGCTGCTCGGCATGTCGCGGCGAAGCGTAAACGAATGACGATGACCCAGTCCGCCACCGCGATCGAACCGCTGCCGCTGGCTGACGACGCGCCGCATATTCTTCTCGTCGACGACGATCGCCGTATCCGCGATCTGTTGTCGCGCTTCCTTTCCAACGAAGGCTATCGCGTCACCACCGCCAAAAGCGCGGCCGACGCCCGCGCAAAGCTGCTGGGCCTGCATTTCGATCTTCTGATCCTTGATGTGATGATGCCGGGCGAGAACGGCTTCGATCTCGCGCGCTTCATCCGCACATCGTCGGCGGTACCGATCATCATGCTGACGGCGTTGCACGAAGCCGATAAGCGCATCGAAGGTTTGCAAATCGGCGCCGACGACTACGTCGCCAAGCCTTTTGAGCCGCGCGAACTGGTCTTGCGCATTGCCAACATTCTCAAGCGCGCGATGACGCCGGTGGTCGCACCGGTGGAGTCGGTGGCATTCGGGCCTTATGTCTATCATCTCGAGCGCGGCGAGTTGCGCAAAGGCGACGAGATCGTGCATCTGACCGATCGTGAGCGCGAGATGCTGCGCATTCTGGCGGCGACACCCGGCGAGACCGTGCCGCGCGGCGCGCTGACGGGGACCGGCGGATCGGCGAACGAACGTGCCATCGACGTCCAGATCAACCGGTTGCGGCGCAAGATCGAACACGATCCCGCCAATCCGCTGTTCCTGCAGGCGGTACGCGGCATCGGTTATCGTCTCGTCGCGACGCCATGAGATAAGCGCATCGAGCCATGAGCACGCTTGATACCGGCCTGACCCTGATCCGCACCGCCACCCAGCGGGTGTCCGATGCGTCCGGCTGGATGGGCGAGACCTTCAAGAGCTGGATGCCGAAAGGTCTCTATGCCCGTTCGCTGCTGATCATCATTGTGCCGATGGTGGTGCTGCAGTCGGTGGTGGCGTTCGTGTTCATGGAGCGTCACTGGAACACCGTGACGCAGCGGTTGTCTTCCGCGGTCGTGCAGGACATCGCGGCGCTGATCGACATCTACAGGGGTTACCCGCAAGACAAGGACCGCACGCTGTTGAAACGCATTGCGCAACAGCGGCTCGGTCTGGTGGTGGATTTCCTGCCGCCGGAGGATATGCCGGCGCCGGGCCCGAAACCGTTCTTCTCGCTGCTCGATCAGAAGCTGTCACGGCAGTTGCGCGAACAGGTCGCGCGGCCATTCTGGGTGGATACGGTCGGCCGCTCGTCGGTGGTCGAGATTCGCATCCGCCTCGACGATGCGGTGATGCGCGTGCTGGCGCGGCGCGGCGCGGCCTATGCGTCGAACTCGGAAATCTTCCTGTTCTGGATGATCGGTACGTCGTTGGTGCTGATCACCGTGGCGGTGCTGTTTTTGCGCAACCAAATCCGGCCGATTCTACGGCTTGCGGATGCAGCGGAGAGTTTCGGCAAGGGCCGCGAAGAACCGGGCTTCCGGCCACGTGGCGCGCGCGAGGTGCGCCGCGCAGCGCAGGCCTTCATCGAGATGAAGGCGCGCATCGAACGCACGATGGATCAGCGAACCGCCATGCTCGCAGGCGTGTCGCACGATCTGCGCACCATCCTGACGCGCTTCAAGCTCGAACTGGCGTTGATCGGCAACACGCCGGAAGTCGAAGCCATGCGCAAGGATGTCGACGAGATGAGCGCGATGCTCGAGGCGTACCTCGCCTTTGCGCGCGGCGACAGCGGCGAACAGGCGCAGCCGACCGATATGGCCGCGGTGCTCGAAGAACTGCGCAGCGAGGCAGAACGGCAGGGCGACTCCGCGACCGTGGTGTTCAACGGCTCGCCGATGGTGACGGTGAAGCCGGCCGCATTCAAACGCTGTCTTCTGAATCTCGTCTCGAATGCCGCGCGCTATGCGAATACGGTGTCGATCACGGGGACGCGCGATCATCGCTATCTGACAGTGACGGTTGATGACGACGGCCCGGGCATTCCGCAGAACATGCGCGAGGAAGTGTTCAAGCCGTTCCGCCGCCTCGACGATGCACGCAATCAGGACGAGGGCGGCACTGGGCTTGGCCTTGCGATCGCACGCGATATTGCTCGCACCCATGGCGGCGACATCACGCTCGGTGATAGCCCGATGGGTGGCCTGCGGGCGTCGGTGCGAATTCCGGTCTAACTATTTTGCGAGCTCTTTCGAACGCGCGGTTGCTGCGGCAATCGCTTTCGTCAACAGCTCGCTGAAGCCACGCTCGCCCATCAGCACGCCGAGCGCCGCAGCTGTGGTGCCGTTGGGTGACGTCACGTTCTGACGCAGAACGGCGGAATCCAGGTCGGACTGACGCAATAACTCTCCCGATCCGGACACGGTTTCACGCGCCAGACGCGTCGCCAGATGTTGTGGCAATCCCGCGGCAACGCCGGCCTTTGCCATTTCCTCAGCAAGCAGGAAGACGTAGGCCGGTCCCGAGCCGGAGACTGCGGTGACCGCGTCCATCAGCGCCTCGTCATCGACCCACTCGACGCCGCCGATGGCGCGCAGCAGCGCATCGGCGGTTGCGCGCTGATCGGCGGTGACGCCGTTCGCCGGAACGGCCACTGTGATGCCGCGGCTGATGGCGGCCGGCGTGTTCGGCATCGCGCGCACCACGGCGCCGCCGACCACGTCCTGCAGGCTGGCAACGGTGACGCCGGCCATGATCGAGACAACGAGCGTTTGCGAAGAGGCGTAGTCCTTCAGAGCGGTTCCGGCCTCGTGAAACGTCTGCGGCTTCAGTGCGACGACGAGCGTAGAGGCCGGCTCCGGCAGCGGCGGATTGAGGCGAACCCCTTTCGGCTCCAGCGTGCGGATGTCGCCGGACAGAAACGGATCGACCACGATCACCTTCTTTGGATCGAGACCCTGCGCCAGCCAGCCGGTCAGCATGGCGCCGCCCATCTTGCCGGCGCCGGCGAGAACGAGCGGGCCGGTGAGGGCAGCGAGCGAGTTCGAAGACTGGGTCATGTCAGCGATCCGGATGCGTTAAGCGGTCTATCCCCCAGTCATATCCCAAACGCAGATGGCCGGGACAAGCCCGGCCAGGAAAAACAAGACGGAGGGATTGGCTTACGCTTCGCCGGCGGTGTCGAACATGGCTGCCGCCATGGCCTCGCCCGCGGTCTTCCCGGCCCAGACCACGTACTGCAGGGCCGGATAGTAGCGCTCGCAGGCTTCGAGCGCGTTGGTCATCATCACCTCGCACTGGGCTGGCGAGGCGGTGGCGCCGCCGGGCAGTGCAATGCCGTGCCGGTACATGATCGAACCGGTTGCGGTCCACACGTCGAAGTGCCCGAGCCAGAGCTGTTCGTTGATCGCGGCGACCAGCTTCTGCACCTCGGCGCGGCGGCTTTCCGGAACTTTCATGTCGAAGGCGCAGGCGAGATGCAGCGACTCGATTTCGTTCATCCAGGTGAAAGCGAGCTGATAGTCAGTCCACTCGCCCTTGGAGATGATCGTCAGTTCGTCGTCGCCGGAACGCTCGAAGGCGAGGTCGTGCGACGCCGCGATGTCCTCGATCACCGTCAGCGGATTGCTCCTGGAATCGATCACAGTGTCCAAGTGGGACATGTCAGTCGTCCTGTTCGAATGAGAGGAGCGCACCGAATACAAGACGCCGGACTTGCGCGATTGACGCACTACTCTTGCTTTTCACCGGCGGCGCGGCTTGTCGTTGTTAGCCGTTGAGCGCGCCACGATGTCTCGCAAGGCGTGCGCAAGTGATCAGTGATTTGCGGAATCGGCGCAACCGTCCCTCGAGTCCTTCCACAGCCAAAGGGTTAACATCCACAATTCATCAACAGGCTGGCGAGAACAAACCGGAATCATATTTTGACGTTTCTGTTTCGCTCTGCGGGTTGCCTCCCCGTTTGCTGCAAGGGGTCCCTGCAGCCATGCCGGTTGCCGGTTCCGTTTCCTGAATCGATACTCGCCGGGCTGCTCATTCCGGGCGGCATGTTCTCAGGGCGGGGTGAAAGTCCCCACCGGCGGTAAGGGTGATGAGCCCAAGCCCGCGAGCGCCTTCTCTCCCTTCAACGGGCGGGAAGGGTCAGCAGATTCGGTGCAACTCCGAAGCCGACGGTTAAAGTCCGGATGAAAGAGAACGGGAGGCGAAGCCGTGCGCGCAAGCGTGCGGCTGAAGGCCCGTGTGCCCTGATTCTGGTCCTATTGGAGAGAGCCATGAATCAGATGTCTGATACCCTTGCTAACACCGACGTATCCACCGCACTTGCGGCTCAGCTCGATATTCCTTCCGAGCCGATCATCACCGTGCCGCCGAAGCCGCAAGGCTTTGCGGAACCGCAACGCATCGCCTTTATTCATTCGTCCTGGCACCGCGACATCGTCATGGAGTGCCACGCGGCCTTCATGGCGGAGATCGCGGCGCTCGGCATTGCGTCTTCCCGTGTCGATACGTTCGAGTTGCCGGGCGCGTTCGAGATTCCGCTGCACGCGCAGCTTCTCGCCCGCAGCGGCCGCTACACCGCCATCGTTGCGGCGGGGCTTGTCGTCGACGGCGGCATCTATCGGCATGAGTTCGTCGCTTCCACCGTAATTGGCGCGCTGATGCAGGTGCAGCTCGCCACCTGCGTGCCAATTTTCTCGGCGGTGCTGACGCCGCAGCAATTTCACGAGCACGAGACGCATCTGGCGTTCTTCCGACAGCACATGCTGGTGAAGGGCGCGGAAGCGGCGCGCGCCTGCGCCGCGACATTGCAGGCGCTCGAAATGCTGCCGAAGCGCATCGCGGCCGGCATTGGCTAGCTTCCCTCTCCCCTTGCGGGAGAGGGTGCCTTCGCGGAGCGAAGGCGGGTGAGGGGTAACGGTTGTTCAGTGAAACAACCCCTCACCCAACCGAGTGTGCATGAGCGGTAGTGCTGCCCTCTCCCACAAGGGGAGAGGGCGCATCAATCGGCTCCGAATTCTTGAATACAGTTCAGTCGAACAGGCTCGACACCGACTCTTCGGATGCGGTGCGGCCGATCGCTTCGCCCATCAGCGAGGAGATCGAGAGCGTGCGGATGTTGTGCGCGATGCGCACGGCCTCGGTCGGCTGAATCGAGTCGGTGATGATCAGCTCTTTCAGCTTCGAAGCGGTGATGCGTGCCGTGGCGCCGCCCGACAGCACGCCGTGGGTGATGTAGGCGTAAACGTCCTTGGCGCCGTTGGCGAGCAGCGCATCGGCTGCGTTCACCAGCGTGCCGCCGGAGTCGACGATGTCGTCGACAAGAATGCAAGTGTAGCCGGCAACGTCGCCGATCACGTTCATCACTTCGGATTCGCCGGCGCGCTCGCGGCGCTTGTCGATGATGGCGAGCGGCGCGTTGATGCGCTTGGCGAGGCCGCGGGCGCGAACCACGCCGCCGACGTCCGGCGACACGACCATCAGATTGGCGAGGTCGAAGTTCTCGCGGATGTCGCGCACCATCACCGGCGAAGCATAGAGGTTGTCGGTCGGGATATCGAAGAAGCCCTGGATCTGACCGGCGTGCAGATCGAGCGTCATCACGCGGTCGGCGCCGGCGTGGGTGATCAGGTTGGCGACGAGCTTCGCGGAAATCGGCGAGCGCGAACCGACGCGGCGGTCCTGGCGGGCATAGCCGAAATAGGGGATCACCGCGGTGATGCGGCGCGCCGACGAGCGGCGCAGCGCGTCGATGATGATCAGAAGCTCCATCAGGTGGTCGTTGGCCGGATAGGAGGTCGACTGAACCACGAACACGTCCGAGCCGCGGACGTTCTCCTGAATCTCGACGAAGATTTCCATGTCGGCGAAGCGCCGGACCACAGCCTTGGTTAGGGGAAGCCCGAGCTTGGCTCCGATGGCTTCGGCGAGCGCTGGATTCGAGTTGCCGGCGACGAGCTTGATGGACCCGTTCTTCGCCGCCATCGGCGCTTCTCCACGTGCCTCTGCGGGTACGCTTTTTAACACATCAGCCATCCGGATCATGGACTCGCGAGGGGGTGCCACGCGAGAGGGGTGATATCAAGGGGGCGCGGGCGCTGGCAATACGAGGCTACCGATTTTCCGGTGCAAATCCGGCGTATCTGGCCCTAGTTGGCGCTGTAGCCGAGGACGATGTCGCCGCCGGTCGCGGCGGCCACCGAGGGCCCGCGGAGCTCTGGCGCCGGGGCCGGTTCGGCCGGCGCGGTTCCATTCAACGCGCCGGTCAGGCCGTTGAGGCCGGCTTGGGCGATGCGCCGGAGCAGGGCATCGTCGGCGACCGCCCAGGCATCGCGTCCCGGCTTTCCGGCCACTTCCTCACCGGAGAGGCGGATCGCCCGCTCCTGGTTGCGGTCGTAGACGTCCCAAACCCACGCGATCACGGTCTTGCCGCGGCGGACCTGCGCCGAAAGGTAGGTGCGGACGCGGTAGGCGGCGGGCGCTTCGCGCGACACCACGGCGAGGCTGCGGGTCTGCGATTCGCTGTCGATCAGCCGCACCAGCCGCTCGAACACCTGCGGCGGCGGACCATCGATCGATTCGAACGCGACGGTGGACCCGCCAGCGGGACCGACCGAGGCAAAGGCCAGCGAAGCCTGATTGCTCGATGCGCAGCCGGACACGACAAATGCCAGCGCCAGCAGAGCGCCGAGCCGCAACGCGCGGCGGATGGCTGTCCCGATTGTGCTGGGGCATTCGATCATGCCCGCAGCGATATCGTTAATTTGCGTTAAGGTCTAGGGCAGCGGCAGCCGCCTGACGCTGTCAGTTGTTACCGTCCGCCACGGTACACTTGTTAGCCGGAAGGTCCTGACTGTTGTTCTGAACGATCTTGCCATTTCGTCTGACGGTATTCGAGCTGCTGCCGGAAATGAGGCACTCGTTCGCGCTGATGTCGACTTTGAGGGTCGTCATCTCCATCTCTTCCACCTTCACGCGGCCCTTCGTGGTGTGCGAGGCGGAGAACGAGTACGAGAAATTCAGAGTGCCGACGCCATCCGATGTCGCGCGAGCAAGATATGGCGCGGTCACGCGAACAATGCGGCCCTTGTAATTCGCATAGTCCACGACTTGCCCGGACGGATCGTATTGAAGCACCGTCGTTCCCTGCGTCACGCCCTCACCCAGGTTTGAGATGATTCCTTCATTGGCGCTGCCCGAGACAAAAAACCAGATCACTCTTCCTTGTGGTGTGATCCAGAACTTGTTGAACTGGTTGCCGAAGCCTGCGCGCGGGACGATCGTCTTGTTGAACAAAGGGTCTGTATTGAATGCGGCATCGTAACAAGCGAGCCGCTTGGTTGGTTCTTTGATCTTCTGGCACTCAGACGCCGGTGTGCTGAGCGCGGCATGCACCGCGCTTGCGGAGATGATCCACGCAATTGCCGATACTGCCGTGAGCCGTTTCATCGGATAGTCCGCGGGTTGTTGCGTTATTCCTCGAGTACGATCGCGTGGATGTGGCGGCCGTAATCCGGTTCCTTGCGATGCGTGGTGCGGCGATAGCTGAAGAAGCGGTCGTCGCTGTAGGTGTCGACGCCGGTGTCGTCGATGATCAGGATGCCGGCCTGCTCCAGCCGCGCGCGGATGAAACCGGCGAGATCGAACATGGCGTGGCCATCGCGTTGCGACGGAACGAAGAAGCGCGCATTGCCGGCGTCGCCTTCGTTGAAACGCGTGACGAACTCCGCACCGACCTCGTAGCTCTGCTGCCGGATCAGCGGGCCGATGGCAGCAACAATGCGTCCGCGATCCGCGCCGAGGGTTTCCATCGCCGTGATGGTCGATTCCAGGACGCCGGTCAGCGCGCCTTTCCAGCCGGCGTGTGCCGCGCCGATGACGCGCGCGGACGCGTCCGCAAACAGAATTGGTCCGCAATCGGCGGCGCTGGCGCCGAGCGCGAGCCCCGGGACGCGCGTCACCATGGCGTCGGCGCGCGGGCGTTCCGACGGCTCCCAGGGCTTGTCGACGATCAGCGCATCGGGGGAGTGAATCTGGAACAGCGTCAGGAAGTGCGACGGTGCGACATCGACGGCATCCGCCATCCGCTTGCGGTTCTCGGCCACATGCGCGGGATCGTCGTTCGAACCCAGCCCGCCGTTGAGGCTCGCGTAGATGCCTTGCGACACGCCGCCCTCGCGGGTGAAAAACGCGTGGCGGATGCCGGGCGTTGCCGCCAGCAGCGAGGACTCAAACATCATCGGATGCGGCCTGCTGCGGATTGGGGGCTTTGGCTTTTGGCGCGGGCTGAGGGGTGTCGTCGCTGATGCCGGCCAGCGTTGCGATCGACGGATGCGAGATCGCCATCACCTTGAACAGCGAGCCCATGCCGCCGCGGCCGCCTTCGGTCAGCCGCTTCAGCGCGCTGGCGATCGAGGCGGACACATCCGGCGGCGATTTGCCCATCAGCGAGACGGCGCGCGTCTCGATGCCCAGCCGCTTCAGGAACGATCCCTGCTCGATCGGGCCGTGCGTGCGCACGCCCATATCTTCGGCGGCGCGCATCAGGGCCTGAAAGTCGACGTGGGCGGTGACGTCGGCGGTGCCTGGCGCTTTCAGCGGATCGGTGAAGCTGTGGCGTGCGATCGCCTGGAACGTGTCGCCGGCGTCGCTGCGCACATGGCCGTAATCGATGATCAGGGCCACACCGCCCTGGCTGCGCAGCCGCCGTCCGAGCTTCATGATCTCAGTGTCGGGCCGCCACTCGAACACCGCGCCCTCGGGCGCCGCGCGCACCAGCGGCGGCAGCAACACCTCGAATTGCGGCGTCGGCTCGGGCATGGCTCCGTAAATGAGCTTGCCGTTGGCGTCGAGTTCGACGGTACGTTCGTGCCAGCCGGTGGGCTTACGCACCATCTGGTGAATCGGCAGCACGTCGAAATACTCGTTGGCGAAAATGATCGCCGGGCCTTTCGGCACGGTTTCGAAGCGGTTGTGCCAGGTCGCGCCCTTGCGGTTCGCGAGTGCTTTCTTCTGCTTCTCGCGCAGCACCGGATTGATCTCGACGAGATGAATGTCGGCGGCTTCGAAAAACGGCGGCAATACGCGGATGGCGCGCAACGCGTCCGACATCATGGTGCCGTTGCCGGGACCGAGCTCGATCAGGTTCACCTGCATCGGCGTGCCCATTGCGTTCCACGCGGCGGCGGCCCACAGCCCGATCAGTTCGCCGAACATCTGGCTGACTTCGGGCGAGGTGATGAAATCGCCCTCGCGGCCGAGCGGATCGCGCGACACGTAGTAGCCGTGCTTCGGATGCGTCAGGCACAGTTCCATGTAGCGCCAGACCGGCATCGATCCGGTTTTCTTGATCAGCTTGCGAAGTTCTGCTTCGAGCGGCGAAGTGTCAGTCACAATGGGCGTCAGTCACAATGGGTGTTGTTCAACGGCTCTTGTTCAGCTCTGCGATGCCAGCGGCCTTTGCCGCAGGGCGATGAGTATAAATCCGATCCCGGCAAGAATCATCGGTACCGACAGTAGCATTCCCATGGTGAGGCCGCCCCACAGGAAACCGAGCTGCGGGTCGGGCTCGCGGAAGAACTCGGAGGTGATGCGCGCAATCGCGTAGCCAATGGCGAACAGGCCGAGGATCAGGCCGGGCCGCTTCAGCGCACCGGCGCGGATGGCGAAGGCGAGCACCGCGAACAGCACGATCCCCTCGAGCAGCCCCTCGTAAAGCTGGCTCGGATGGCGCGGCAGCGGTCCGCCGTTCGGGAACACCACGGCCCAGGGCAGCGACGGATCGGCGACGCGGCCCCACAACTCGCTGTTGATGAAATTGGCGAGGCGGCCGAGCAGGAGACCGATCGGGCCGACGGCGCAGGTGATGTCGCCGAGCGAGAGCACCGGCACGTTGCGCTTCCAGCCGAAGGCCAGCACCGCGACGACGCAGCCGAGGAAGCCGCCGTGGAACGACATGCCGCCCTTCCACACCTCGAAGATCTCCCAGGGATGGGCGAAGAAGAAGCCCGGGTTGTAGAACAGCACGTAGCCGCCGCGGCCGCCGACGATGATGCCGAGCGTGACCCAGAGGATGAAGTCGTCCATCTGCGGCAAGCTCACGGGGGAGGGGCCGCCCCACAGCTTCTCGTTCTTGATGATCCACCGCGCGTACATCCAGCCGAGCACGATGCCGCCGATATAGGCGAGCGCATACCACCGGATGGCGATCGGGCCGAACGAGATGGCGATCGGATCGAACACCGGAAAGGCAATGGCGAGCGTGGGCATGCGCGAGGCTCCGAAGGGCGGCGCAGATGCGCCATGGTGGTCATGGCCGCCCCCGCGCGTCGCCGTCAAGGCTGTGTCGTGAATCGCAACCTATCATGGCGGGATGACGGTGCGTTTCGCCGCGCCGGTCCATCTTGCGCAGCCGCGCGGGGATCGCCATTGTTAGGACGAACGGCACGCCGCAGCGGAGTTTTGAGATGACCCAGACCAGCAACCGGTTTTTCGACGAGATCGGCCGCCTGATGAACGACGCCGCCGGCGCGGCGCAGGGCATGAAGCGCGAGGTCGATTCCGTGATGCGCACGCAGGCGGAAAAGATGCTGCGCGACCTTGACGTGGTTCAGCGCGAGGAATTCGAGGCGGTCAAGGAAATGGCGCGCCTCGCCCGCGAGGAGAACGAGGCGCTGAAGTCCCGGATCGCCGCGCTCGAGGCAAAGCTCGGCGGCGCGAGCGGCTCCTGATCGAGCGAAGCTGAATACTAGGGCTTCTCCGTGAACAGCATCTTCGCGTTGCCGTTCGCGATCTTCTTCGCGATGTCTGGCGGCAGTTGGGACAACCACGCGCGATACTCGGCCATGATGGTGCCGTAGCTGGCCCAGCGTTCGTTGATCCACGTATCGGAGCCGATCAGGAAGCGATCCGGAAAGCGTGTGAACAGGTCGCGCCATTCGGGCGAGAGCTTGCCGCCGCCTTCGGTGATGCCGCTGCGATACGACAGCTCGCCCCACAGCTTCGGATACTTCGTCATCATGGTGGCGACGCGCGCGGGTGCGAGGCCGAAGCCGGTATGCGCCCAGACGATCTTTGCTTTCGGATTGTGCGCGAACAAAATCTCGACCGCTTCGTCGTCCGAGTGGGCGTGCAGGTAGAGATCGTTGGCGACGGAGAAGTCGACGGCCTTCTTCACCCACTCGCTCTCGGCCGCTTTGCCGTGGATGTGGAACTCGCCGATGCCCTTGTAGTAGCCGCGCTTGAACTCGTCCTGCACGAGATCGAAGATCGTCGGATCCTTGAACCAGGTCTGGATGTCCGGCCGCACCCGATATGGCCGGATGAACGGCACGACCCACAGGCCCGGTGCTTTCGCCGCCATCAGCGCGTGGGTGCCGTCGTTCGGGCGGCTGGTGGCGAGGATGCCGGTGACGTTGTGCTTCTTGAACAGCGCCAGCACCTCATCGAGCGAGTAATAGGGCTTCGGCTCCCAGTTGTAGTGCAGATGCGCGTCGAAGATTTCGATCGGCTGCTGCGCCCGCGCGGGCATGGTTGCGGCGATGCAAACCGCGAGACAGAGAAAAACATTGCGAATAAAAGCCATGAGCCACCAGTTCGTCTGAAACAGCCGCACTATATGCAGCCGCGTGCATCCTGTCGCCTTTCCAATGTGCCGCAAGCTCGCTCTGGCATCTGGAAATCGCAGCAACGGCGGGACATAGTGCGGCAGCCAATTTGACGGAGATCGGGATGAGAATCAGCGCGCGCAATCAGCTCAAGGGCAAGATCGTCGCCATCGACCACGGCGTTACCACTACCCACGTGAAGATCGATGTCGGCGGTAACGTCATCACCGCGGCGATCACGAAAACGTCAGCCGATGAGCTCGGCCTCGCCGTTGGCAAGATGGCAACCGCCATCGTCAAGGCGAGCGATGTGATGGTGGGGGTCGATTGAGCGATCGTCCCGCCAAAGACGCGACGCGTCCGGGCGAGGTTGAGCGCCCTCTGCCGGATCGGGTGGACGCCGGGCTGGTGTTCATCGGCCGCATCCGCACGCCGTATCCGACGCGTGCCGAATGCCCGCGCCAGGGCCGCTCGACCGGACCGGTCTGCCGGATCGAGGTCGATCCGCAATGGCGTGAGGGATTGAAAGGGCTCGGCCAGTATGCGCGCGTCGAGGTGATCTACTGGATGCATCTGGCGCGGCGCGATCTCATTTTGCAGAGCCCGAAAGCGAACGGCCAGACCACCGGCACATTCTCGCTGCGTTCGCCGGTGCGTCCGAACCCGATTGCAACGTCGCTGTGCGATCTCGTCGGCGTCGAGGACGATGCTGTTCTCGTGCGCGGCCTCGATTGCGTCGACGGCACGCCGCTGCTCGATCTCAAACCCTACCGCTGCGATTACAGCCCGCTGGCGCCAGCAAAAGACAGCGCATCGGAGCCGCTGCTGTGACGCTTGATCGCCGTTCCTTCATGATAGGTGCGGCGAGCGTGGCGGCTCTGCCGTGGCCCGCGTCCGCGGCGCGCAACGTCACCGACTCGGCCAAACGCTCCGTCACCTTGCCGGATACGATCGGTCGCGTGTTCGCGGCCGGCGGGCCGGCTTCGGTCGTGGTCTATGTGATGAAGCCGGACGCGATGATCGGATGGCCGCGTGCTATCCGCGGTGAGGAGCGGCCGTTCATCGCAGCAGCGCAGCGTGATTTGCCGGAAGTGGGTTTGCTGACCGGGCGCAGCGATACTGCAAATGTGGAAATCGTGCTGACGGCGAAACCGGACCTGATCGTCGACTTTGGTTCGGTGCGCGACACGTTCGCCTCGTTGGCGACATCCGTTCAGGAGCGCACGGGTATTCCCTACGTGCTGATCGATGGACGTTTCGATGCCACCGCTGCGTCATTCCGCACGCTCGGCAATATGCTGGGCGTGCCCGAGCGTGGCGAGGCATTAGCACGTTATACGGAAGATCTGTTCGCGCGGCTCGACAAGACGCTGGCCGCCGTGCCCGAGGACAAGCGGCCGCGCGTCTACCTCGCGCGCGGACCGGAAGGACTCGAGACCGGATTGAAGGGCTCGATCAACACCGAGATCATCGAGCGCGCCGGCGGCCGGAACGTCGCCGAGTCGAACGATGCACGGCGCGGCATTGCCAACATCTCGCCTGAGCAGCTGCTGCTGTGGAATCCGGACATCATCGTCACTTGGGATCGCGGCTTCCACGCCAAGGCGATGAAGGGCAACGATCCGCTCTGGCAAGACCTTAAGGCCGTGCGCGAGGGGCGCGTCTATCTCGCGCCGACCGCGCCGTTCGGCTGGATCGACCGCCCGCCGTCGATCAATCGGCTAATCGGATTGCCGTGGCTTGCGAACGTCTTCCATGGCGAACGTTTCCCGTTCGACATGCGCGAAGACACGCGCGCGTTCTACAAGCTGTTCTATCATGTCGATGTGTCCGATGCCGATCTGCAAACGCTGATCGCGTGGGCCGACGGCAAGCCGCCCGCGCTGCCGCCGCGGCGATGACCGACAACCGCAGCCGCTGGCTGATCCCCGCACTGGTGCTGCTTACCGTCGTCGCCGCGCTCATTGCGGTGAAGACCGGCGCGTTTCCTCTGACGCTGAGCGGCATGGGCCGCACCATCGCGCGCTGGTGGGCGGGATTGACGCCGGACTCGTTCGAGGAGCGCGTGCTGCTCAACATCCGCGGCCCGCGCGTGATCTCGGGCCTTGCGGTCGGCGCGACGCTCGCCGCCGCGGGCGTCGTCTATCAGGGTCTCTTTCGCAATCCGCTGGTGTCGCCGGATGTGCTTGGCGTGTCCGCCGGCGCCGGGCTTGGCGCCGTGTTCGGGATTTTCCTGTCGCTGCCGTTGATGGCGATCCAGATCGCGGCCTTCGCGATGGGCCTCGCCACGGTCGGGCTGGTCTACCTGATCGCAGCCACCGTGCGCGGCCGCGATCCGACGCTCGTGCTTGTGCTCGGCGGCGTCGTGGTCGGCGCGTTGGCGGGTGCTGCGATCTCGCTCTTGAAAATTCTCGCCGATCCTTACGATCAGCTGCCGGCGATCACGTTCTGGCTGCTCGGCAGTCTCGCCAGCATTCGCGGCAACGACATCATGAGCGTGCTGCCGCTGGTGCTGGTCGGCCTCGTGCCGCTGGTGTTGCTGCGCTGGCGCATCAACGCGCTCTCGCTCGGCGACGACGAGGCGAAGACGCTCGGCCTCGATGCCGGGCGGCTGCGTTTCATCGTCATCGCGGCGGCGACACTGATGACGGCGAGCGTGGTGGCGATCGCGGGCGTGATCGGCTGGGTCGGTCTCGTGATCCCGCATATCGCGCGCATGCTGGTCGGTCCGGATTTCTCGCGGCTGTTGCCGGCGGCGATGCTGATGGGCGCAAGCTATCTCGTGCTGGTCGATACGCTGGCGCGCTCCATCGGCCGCATCGAGGTTCCGCTCGGTATTCTCACTGCAGTCGTCGGCGCGCCGTTCTTCCTGTGGCTGCTGTGGCGAGGGCGTCATGGCTGGTCCTAACCCCATGCGCATCGAAACGATCGATCTCGCCTTCGGGTATCCTGAGCATGCGGTTGGGCGTGACGCAAAGCTGAAGGTCGACCCGGGCGAGGTGCTGTGCCTGCTCGGGCCGAACGGCTGCGGCAAGACCACGCTGTTCCGGACGATGTTGGGCTTGCTGCCGCCGCAAGGCGGTCGCGTGGTGCTCGGCGGCGATGCGCTGGCTGATCTGCCACGCGGCGAGATTGCGCGCCGCATCGCCTATGTGCCGCAGGCGCAGAGTGCGGTGTTTCCCTACACGGCGCTCGACATCGTTCTGATGGGGCGGATCGCCCATCGCGGTGTGTTCGCAGGTCCGTCGCAGGAGGATCGGCGCATCGCGGTGCAGGCGCTCGGCGAACTCGGCATCGGCAATCTCGCGTCGCGCGACGTGACGCGGCTGTCCGGCGGCCAGCGGCAACTCGTCATCGTCGCACGGGCCATCGCACAAGGTGCGCCGCTGATCGTGATGGACGAGCCGACAGCAAGTCTCGACTTCGGCAATCAGGTGATGGTGCTCGGCGAAATCCGCCGTCTCGCGAAACGCGGCACCGGCATCGTGCTCTCCACCCACGATCCGGATCATGCCTTTGCGGTCGTCGACCGGGTGGCGGTGATGAAGGACGGCATGATCGTCGGCGAGGGCGCGCCGAAGGATGTGCTGACGCCGGAGCTGATGCGCACGGTCTACGGCGTCGACGTCTCCATCGAGCAACTCGGCAGCGGCCAGACTGTCGTCGCGCCCAGATACTGACCTCTGGCTCCCTTTTTCTTGTTGCGGTGCGATCGGATATCAGCTAATGTCTCCAATGGAGACATTCATGAAGCTTCCGCTCAAATTACTCACGAAGGTGGCCCCGCGCATGACCTACGACCTGATCCGCCGCCAGCTTGGCGGCTCCGTTCCCTTTGCCAAACATGTCGGCGTCGAGATCGTCTCGATCGACAAGGGCCGCGCGCGCGCGCACCTGCCGTCGCGCGAGCAGGGGATGAACCACATCGGCAGCCAGCACGCAGGCGCGCTGTTCGCGCTTGGCGAGACCGCATCGGGCGGAGCGATGGCGGGTGCGTTCGCGTCGATGCTGTTCGAGATCCGCCCGGTGGCGGCCGAAGCGTCGATCCGCTATCTCGCCGTCGCGCACGGCCCGATCCGCGCCGAGGCGGCGATCGGCGGCGATGTCGACGGCTTGCTTGCGGGCATCATGTCGGACGGCAAGGTCCGCTTTCCCGTCGAGATCGCGATGTTCGACGAAGCCGGCACGCGCGTCGCCGAGATGACGGTGAGCTGGCACGTCTCGATGAAGCGCGCCAAAGCGGCCTGAAGAGGCGGCCTGATGCGAAAGCCTGCTGCGGCTGCGGAACGGGAGTCGTTTCACCACGGCGATACGCGGCGTGCCGCGATCGCGGCCGCGCGTGCGATGGTTGATGCGTTAGGTCATCAATCGCTGACGCTGCGCGGCGTCGCCGAGCAGATCGGCGTCAATCATCGCGCGCTCTATCGCCACTTCGCGTCGCTGGAAGATTTGCAGTTCGAGGTTGCTGCAATCGGGTTTGCCGAACTTGCCGAACGGCTGGAGGAGGTTGGCACTGCGGGGGTCGGCAATCGTGCTGAGCAGCTGGCTGCCGCCTACGCTCGCTTCGCTGTCGATGAGACCAACCTGTACATGCTGATGTTTGCTTTGCCGCTGCGTGAGCAATTCCGCCGCGAGGACGGCATTGGCCCGCCGCTGCGGCGGGTGGTGAAGGCGGCCGCGGCGGCTCTGCGTGACGGCAAGGCGAGCGAGGATGCAATCAAGACGGCGGTGCTGCAGATCTGGGGTCTCGCGCACGGCATGGTCGGCCTCTACGTCGCGGGCGCGTTGCGGGCGCGCTCGAAGGCCGATGCGGTGGCGCTGATCGCCGCCGGTGCGAGCCGTTTGGGCCCCGAATCCGGCCGGCCGTAAGCGCTTTCCGGCAGCAGCGATTTCTCCCGTCTTTCCTTGTGTTTCCGAGGCTTTGCCGCTAATAAGCCGCCACGTTCGCGGCCCCCGCACCCCTGGAGGCTTGCCGCGAATGATGGAAAAGGCCGCGTTGCGGCCTTTTAACTTTTACAAAACAAGGACTTAACCAATGGCGACCGTCAAGGAATTGAAGGCGACCGCACGTCCGAAGGCCGGCAAGGGGGCCGCTCGGGCTGAACGTCGCGAAGGCCGTGTCCCGGCCGTGATCTATGGCAACAACCAGCCCCCGCTGACCATCTCGGTCGACGACAAGGAACTGCGTCAGCGTATCTTCGCCGGCCGCTTCCTGACCACGCTGTTCGACATCGAACTCGATGGCAAGAAGCACCGCGTGATTCCGCGCGACTTCGCGCTCGATCCGGTGCGCGACTTCCCGGTCCACGTCGACTTCCTGCGGCTCGGTGAAGGCGCGACCATCCGCGTCAGCGTTCCGCTGCACGTGATCAACGCCGAAACCTCGCCCGGTATCAAGCGCGGCGGCACGGTGAACATCGTCACTCACACCATCGATCTCGAGTGTCCGGTCGACAACATTCCGCAGTACATCGAGGCGGACGTTGCCAAGCTCGAAATCAACCACTCACTGCACCTGACCGACGTGACTCTGCCGAAGGGCGTGAAGTCGCTGTCGCGTCCGGATGCGACGCTCGTCACTATCGTGCCGCCGTCGGGCTACGCCGAAGAGCAGAAGGCTGCTGCTGCGGCGGCTGCCGGTGGCGCTGCTGCGCCTGCGGCCGGTGCTGCTCCTGCGGCGGGCGCTGCTGCGCCTGCAGCCGGTGCTGCGGCTCCCGCGGCTGGTGCTGCCGCCGCCAAGGCTCCGGCCGACGGCGACAAGAAGAAGTAAGCCGGGAGAAGCGGTGGGGTCATGCGTTTGTTCGTCGGCCTGGGCAATCCCGGTTCGAAGTACGCGCACAACCGCCACAATATCGGTTTCCTCGCAGTGGACGCGATTGCACGGCGTCACGGTTTCGCACCGTGGCGCCGTCGTTTTCAGGGGGAGACCTCCGAAGGCACGATCGACGGCGAGAAGGTCATCTTGCTGAAGCCGGCGACCTACATGAACGAGTCCGGCCGCGCCGTTGGCGAGGCTGCCAATTTCTTCAAGCTCGGCGTCGATGCGATCGCCGTGTTCCATGACGAGATCGAACTGCCGGCAGCGAAGCTGCGGGTAAAGGTCGGCGGCGGCATCGCCGGCCACAACGGCTTGCGGTCGATCTCGGCGCATGTCGGCAACGAGTATCGCCGGGTGCGTATCGGCGTCGGTCATCCGGGCGTCAAGGAACTGGTGCACGCCCACGTGCTGAACGACTTCGCCAAGAGCGAACAGCTCTGGGTCGAGACGATGCTCGATGCGATCGCGGACAATGCCGGCATGCTGGCGGACGGACGCGATTCAAGTTTTCAGAACAAGGTGCATTTGGCTCTGGAAGCCAAAGGCATCGGCAAGGACGAAGCGAATGGCAACTGACGCCGGGCTTCGCAAGGATTGAGCGATGGGATTCAAATGCGGGATCGTCGGTCTGCCGAACGTCGGCAAGTCGACGCTGTTCAATGCACTGACGGAAACCGCTGCGGCGCAGGCGGCGAACTATCCGTTCTGCACGATCGAGCCGAACGTCGGCGAGGTTGCGGTTCCGGATCCGCGGCTGGACAAGCTTTCGGCAATCGCCAAGTCCGCGCAGATCATCCCGACAAGGCTGACGTTCGTCGACATCGCCGGCCTCGTGAAGGGTGCATCCCAGGGCGAAGGCCTCGGCAACCAGTTCCTCGCAACGATCCGCGAAGTCGATGCCATCGCGCATGTGGTGCGTTGCTTTGAAGATTCCGACATCACCCACGTCGAAGGCAAGATCGCGCCGCTCGCCGACATCGAGACCATCGAGACCGAGCTGATGCTCGCCGATCTCGACAGCCTCGAGAAGCGCGTCGACAACCTGACCAAGAAGGCCAAGGGCAACGACAAGGACGCGAAGGAACAGCTCGAACTGGTCGAGCGTTCGTTGAAGCTGTTGCGCGACGGCAAGCCGGCGCGTGCGTTGGAGCGCAAGCCGGAAGAGGAGCGCGCCTTCGGCATGCTCGGCTTGCTGACCTCGAAGCCGGTTCTTTACGTCTGCAACGTCGAGGAAGGCTCCGCCAAAGACGGCAACAATTTCTCGAAGCAGGTGGCCGAACACGCGGCCAAGGAAGGCGCGGGATCGGTCGTCATCTCGGCCAAGATCGAGTCCGAAATCGCGACGCTCTCACGCGAGGAGCGCGTCGACTTCCTCGATACGCTGGGCCTCGAAGAGGCCGGCCTCGACCGGCTGATCCGCGCCGGTTACGACCTGCTGCATCTGATCACGTATTTCACAGTCGGTCCGAAGGAAGCGCGGGCCTGGACCATCACCAAGGGCACCAAGGCGCCCGCGGCTGCCGGTGTGATCCACACCGACTTCGAGAAGGGCTTCATCCGCGCCGAGACGATCGCCTACCCGGATTATGTCTCGCTGAACGGCGAAGCCGGCGCGCGCGATGCCGGCAAGCTGCGGCTCGAAGGCAAGGAATACATCGTTGCCGACGGCGACGTGATGCATTTCCGTTTCAATACCTGACGCCTCTTACTGCGGGTGATGCATGCCTTGGTCGCGGATCGCGCCGAGGTGCTCGTTGATGCGGAAGACGATCAGGATGAACTCCGCGGCGATGCGCGCGAAGATGATTCCGACGACGACGCCGGCGATGCTCGACAGCACCATCAGGAATCCGGTGAACGGGCTGATCGCCATCAGCGCGAGCCCCGAGAACACGCCCGACAATCCGAACAGGGTGATGAGAATGATCACCAACCAGTAGAAGGTCTTGATCACCGTCGGGGTGATGAAGCGGTCCCACTGGAAGAGGTCGCGGAATTCCAACATCGTTTGCTCCCGGCGCTTTGCAGACGTGTGCAACCAGCCATTAGCGCGCAACCTTCGTGTTGCGCAAGTTTGCGGCTGAGCTCTGCATCAACCCAGCTTGAGATCGTCTCCAATAGCGGCCACAATCGGGCTTCACGCCAGCAGTTTCTCTCCAACACCTCGTATCATGCTCACTTTCGAAGATTTTTCCCCAGGCCATTTCGGCACGTTCGGCCCGCGTCACGTCAGTCGCGACGAGATCATCGAATTCGCCAAAGAGTACGACCCGCAGCCGATGCACCTCGACGACGAGGCGGCGAACAAGTCGATGCTCAGGGGCCTGTCGGGCTCGGGCTGGCATCTCTGCTCGCTGATGATGCGCATGATCTGCGACGGCTTCATCAATCGCACGGCCTCGCTCGGCGCGCCGGGCATGAACGAGGTGCGCTGGATGTCGCCGCTGCGTCCCGGCGACGACCTGACGCTCGACGTCACGGTGGTCGAGAAGCGTGTGTCGAACAGCCGGCCCGAGATGGGCTTCGTGACGTTCGACTACGTGATCAAGAATGCAAAGGGCGAAACGCTGATGTCGGCGCAATGTCCGATGATGGTCCGGCGGAAGGCGGGGGTATCATGAAAGAGCCCGTCATGAGCCGCAGCTATTTCGAGGACATGCAGATTGGCGCCAAGCGTGATGTCGGTTCCTACACCTTCACGGCCGACGACATCATCGCGTTTGCGACGAAGTTCGATCCGCAGCCGTTTCATCTGAGCGAGGAAGGTGGCCGCAATTCGCTGTTCGGCGGATTGTGCGCATCGGGTTGGCACGTCGGCTCGATCTGCATGAAGCTGATGGTGCTGGATGGCCAGCGCACTTTGCGTGAGATGGCTGCGCGCGGTGAAAAGACTCCGGTCTGGGGCCCCTCACCAGGCTTCAAGGATCTGAAGTGGATCAAGCCGGTGATGGCCGGCGATACCATCAGCTTCGCTTCGGAGGTCACGTCGCTGCGGACCTCCGCCTCGCGGCCGGAATGGGGGATTGTGCAGGTCCTCAACACCGGCACCAATCAGCACGGCGAGCTGGTCTATTCGTTCATGGCGACAGCGTTCGCGCCCCGGAGGGGGCCAGGCGCCTGACGATCGGGGCCGGAACAAGATTGGTTCTTCCGCGTTTGAACCGAAACGGCGTTTCCCGCGACCTACTTGTATCCCGAACATGAGGATATGGGCTTTGCGTCTTGGCGCGCGAAGACCCCTGATATTGGATGACGACCATGGCTGACCGCACCGGACTGAAATTCGTGGGCTACGTTTTCGCGTCGGTGACGCTGGCGGTGGTCATGGCGTGCGGCTTCGTGGTTAAGAGCCATGCCGACGGCCGCTTCGCGCTCGACAGCACGAGCGCCTACGCCAGCCCGCGCTAAGGCGATTGCGCTCGCCACACGCCTGAAACGCGGACGCCCTTCGGCTCCGCGTTTTTTTTGTTGTTGCGGAGATGGTGTGCGGGGTGCTGTGAGCGCGTCAGCGACTCCAGGCCAGCGCCAGAATGGTGATGATCACGGCGAGGGTGACGACGAAGCGGACGATGATGCTCAACATATTCTGGCGAGCGGAACGGACCTCGATCGGGTCCGGGGTGTTCGGCTTGACGGTTTTTGACATTTGTCCCCGCGAAAAAGTCCGCTGCCCTGAGGCAGCGTTCCCGGTTGGTCGCAGGCGTGCAGCATTTGGTTCAAATTGTGGCTGAGCGTGCGAAGGCGCCAAACCTGGATTCGCTCTAGATCGAATCGAGGTCCGACGCCTTCTTGCTCCGGCGTCCAGGCGTGATGTCCCTGAGCGGCTCCGCCCGGATCAGATCCGGAGCGGCCTCGATCAGGAGTCGCGCATCGTCTCGGCCGCGCGCTTCCACTGCGCGACATTGTCCGCGATCATGCGGGTCGATTTCATCGCAGCCTGACTCAACTGGGCGTAACCGGAAATCTCGCGCTGCACGCGCTGGCCTTCGTTATGAAGCAACTCGCGCAACGTTTCGAGTTCGGTGATCAGTTTCTCGATTTCCGTCAATGAAGCTCCTGCAACGCGCTGGATCAACGAATTGACATTGCTCACCGTGGCTTCCGCGGACGGCGCGTCCGCCGGAGGATCCGAAGGGATCAGGCCCGGAGTGGTCGGCCGGCGAAGATAGGCAATATCGTTGCGAACGAAATCCCGGATGCCGGCTTCGACTTCCGATACGGCGGCAAGGTTGGTGTCGTCCTCAGTTGATTCAATTTTTCCCGAAAGGATCGAGTTCATCGGCTTTTCCCTGTTTCGCTTTTGAGTTAGCGCGGCGTCCCCCGCACGACGAAGTCACGGCCTCATGTGGACAGCCGAATTTGACCGGAACGCGGCCAATTGGCGGCGATGCCTAGCTGATTCAATGAGTGTGGACAGATGCCTGCGCTGCGGTATGTCCGCGGCCTACCAGGAGCGCTTGAAGCCCGCCGAGATGCTCTTGTTGAGCACGCCTTCCGGCGTCTGGCTGACCGTGCCGGTGACGTTGATGTCGCCGAACAGCTTTTGCTCCGCGCCGAACTTGCCGAGCCAGCGCTCGTCGGCCGTCGAGTGCGTTTGTCCCGCGATCAGACTGGTGCCGGTCTGATTGATGCTGAACTTGGCGGAGCGGTCCATCTCATAGGTCGACGCCGTGTGGCGCGGCCCGGGCAGTCCCGGCACGAAGCCTTGCTGCTGGACATTGAAGCCGTTCTGCAGGGTCAGGGTGTATTGGTCGTTATCGATCGGCAGCGACTTGCTGAGCGAGGTGCCGACCTTGCTACGCTCGGCGAAGGGATCGACACGCGCTTCGATCGCCGTCTTGTCCCAGATCGCGCCGACGCCGGGCGCCGTCATCGCGGCCCATGCGGTTCCGGTCGAGCGTTCGGTCTTGTCCCAAGGCTGATAGTTCTCGGGCCGGCTCTGCATGAAAGCGCCGGGATTGTCGCGTGCCACCGACATGTCGGCGCCGATCCGCGCATCCCAGAACGGCGAAACGGAGCGTTTGACGGTGACGGCGGCGGAGCCGTTGGACTTGGGCGTCGATGACCAGAATACATCGTTGCCGCCCGGCGTGGTCTGCGTTCCGCGGCGCACTTGCTTGCTCTGGATTTCCTGAAGCGTCAGCGTGTCGAAATGCAGCGCAGTCCAATCCAGGTCAGGATCAGCGGCCGGAGCCAGCGGGCTGGCTTCCTCTGCGTGTGCGGTAATGGCTCCCAGACCCAGCAGCAGGAGCGCCGCAAAGGGGCGCAGATCATTCACGGTCGTCATGGTGTCTCGGCTGGCTCTGCGCGATTCGCGTAACGCGTTTGGGCTTCGCCGATCCAAGCGCGATCAGGTTAACAAAGCCTGATGTGACCGGCGGCCGCCACTTGCCAATGCTTCGTGGTGCAATTGCGGCGCGCGATTCCGCTCGCACACAAACATCCGTGAAGTTTCGATGACTTGATCACGACCGGACCTGCGCACAAACAAACGGCCCCGCAAAGGGGCCGTTGTCGAGGTTCATGCCGTTTAT
>FRDC01001248.1_pt1 | contig 35966 bp, 29 predicted proteins | sample 1106171 | NCBI WGS metagenome assembly FRDC01 (sample SAMEA3930566, study PRJEB13176) | freshwater metagenome | biome: Drinking water system; feature: drinking water; material: water | place: Singapore | collected 2014-12-20 | reverse complement strand
CGACCGATCTGCAGGAACGGTCGCTTCCCGACCAAAAGGCGGCGGTCGAGCGCTGGGCGAGGGATCACGGCTTCCGCATTCTGCGGTGGTTCGTCGATGACGCCATCAGCGGAACCAGCGCCCGGGGTCGCGACCAGTTCACCCGCCTCATCCATGAGGCGGAAAACGGTCGCGACTTCGATGCCGTGCTCTGCTACGACATGTCCCGGTTCTCGCGCGGCGGCACCAACGAGACCGGCTACTACATCCACCGCCTTCGTCTGGCGGGCGTCGAGACGCATTTCACCGCCGAAGGCATCCCCGACGGTGACGAGGGCGAACTGCTCCAAGGCGTGAAGTCGTGGCAGGCCCGCCAGTACTCGGTGAAACTCTCGCGCGACAGCATTCGCGGGCAGCACTCGACGGTGACCGTGAAGCACAGCGCGATGGGCGGGCGCTCCCCCTACGGCTACGACCGCCAGTACGTGTCGGCCAACGGGCAGGTGCTCAAGACCGTCCGCACGCTCCCCGACGGCCGCCGCCAGGAGTTCGGCCCCGACGGTCGGCACCTGCGCTTCATTGACCCGAAGGAGAAACTCCCCAAAAAGATGAAGTCGGACATCGTGCGGCTCGTCCCCGGCGATCCGAAACACATCGCCGTCGTGCGCGACATCTTCGACATGTGCGCCAAGGGGCTGGGCTTCCGGTCGATCCTCATCGCGCTCAACGCCAAGGGCATCGAAGGTCCGATGCACGCCCGCTGGAACCAGATGGCGGTGAAGTCGATACTGCAGAACCCCTGCTATCGCGGGGCGCTGGCGTGGAACCGCCGCACGTTCGGCAAGATCCATGAAGTGGCGTCCGACGGGTCGGCCATCCCGAAGAAGGTGGCGAAGACGACGCGCAACCCCAAGGACCGCTGGATCGTCATCGAGAACGTCCATGAGGCGATCGTGCCGGCGGACCTGTTCTGGAAGGCGCACGAGCAGATGGCCAAGCGCCGCAACGCCGGTGGCCTGGCCCGCCCGACGCAGCGGTATCTGCTGTCCGGCCTCGTGCGGTGCAAGCACTGCGGCCACAACTTCTGGGGCTGCGTGCTGAAGAACAGCGCGGGCGAGATCCGGTACTACGCCGACGGCGGGTACCGGGCGCAGGGAGTCGGCGTCTGCAAGGCGACGCACATCCAAGCCGCGGCGCTGGACCGCTGGGTGCTGGAACAACTGCGGGCCGCCTTCCTGTCCGACAAGGCCGGGGTCGAGCGGGCCATCGAGCAGTTCGTGAAGGCTGCCTGCGGACGCGGCGCGGCCGCGAAGGCGCGGCCGGACCGCAGCAAGGAACTGGCCGACCTGAACAAGCGGATCAAGACGACTGTGGCGCTGCTTTCCGACAGCGACCTCGCCGACGTTGGCGAACTGCGGACCGCGCTCGTTGATCTCAAGCGCCGCCGCGAGACGCTCGAAGCCGACGTGGCCAACAAACCCGCCTCGCCGAAGTCGATCGACCCTGACCGCCTGCGGGCCTGGGCACGCGAACGGATCGCCGACCTCGCGCTGGCGCTCAAGCCCGGCACGCCGATGATCGAGGCACGCGCGGCCGTTCACGCGTTCATCCCGAAGATCGAGATTGATCCCGACCGCAAGGTGGGTACGCTCTACCTGCCGCGCGACACGTGCAGCGCCCTCCAATCAGCGCTTATCAGACGGGATACGAGCGCATCCTCGATCCACTCGTGAATCGTGCTCGAGGCCGGGCGCTTGGCATCGCCCAGGTAATCGAGCAGCGGCGTCTCGTAGGGACTGACGATCCCGATGAGGTCCGAGACATCTTCGGCGAGTTCGGGCAGATCAACGCCCGCGGCGTACGTGGCCTTTCCGGTGAACGGCATGGGTCATACTCCTTGTGTGGTGCGAGGGACAAAAAGAGAGCTGAGTGGTGAGTGGTGGGCGATGAGCGCGGCCGGCTATTCGCCGCGCCGCGCCCGCAGATAGTCGCGCACGGCTTTGGGGTCGCCGCTGGCCGCACGCAGCGCGAGCGAGGCGAGTTCTCCGGCGCGTGAGTCGGCGGTCGGGTTGGGCGCGCCCGTCGCGCCCGCGCTGCTGCGCGAAGCCAGGAACAACCCCGGCCGGCTCTGGCGCAACTGCGCCACCGCCTCATCCACCCCCTGCTGCGGCGAGGCCTCGATGCTCCGCTCCACCGCGGGCATGGCCAGGGCCACATCCGCCGCGCCCGCGGCACGCAGGGCCTGCTCGATCTGCCGCAGGCGTTCCAGCCGCGCGAGCGCACTTACGGCCTGTTGCAGCTTCTCCTCCAGCGAAGCGAGCCGCGCCGCGATCGCCGCGGCAGCATCGTCGCCCTGCACGCCCGGCTGCAACGCGCCCGCCGGAGCCGGTTGCGCGGGGGGAGGAGGCGGGTTCGTGTCGGGCGTCACATCGCCATCGGTCAAACCTTCGTTGGGCATGGTTGTCTCCTTGTGGTTGGTTGTTTGTGCTGGGTCGTGGGTCCTGTCTTTACGCGCCGCGAATGATGTGGGCAGTCGATATGTCCGATGGGTCCCATAGGACACATGGACTGGGCTTCAACGCGATGGCTTCCGCCCTCGAACGGCCACCCACCTCTGTTTCCTCACACCACGCCTTCATCCGCCACGCCATACCCGAGTTCGGTTCGCACCTGCGCGGCATCGATGCCGACCTCGAGCTTGGCCTTGGCGGCCTGCAGCTGGCTCTCGGTCGTCTGCGGCAGGGGGTCGCTCCACTCCACCTTGACCCTGCGATCTTCATCGCTCGTCCGCAGCACGCCCGCGTGGTCGAGCGCGGTCAGCACCAGTCGGCAAACCTGCGCGATACCGCGGCCGTACAACAGCCGCTTGCGGTTGGTGCGTGTCAGCACGCCGCCCAGCGTGAGCCGCAGCGCGTTCTCGCTGGTGAGGTTGCCCACCTTGGCCTGCACCACTCCCGTTGCCAGTGGCGGCAGCGAACTGGCCTTGTCCATCGCATCGCGCAGTTGCTCGATGTGCCGGTCCTCGCTGGGGCTATCGGCATCGCCGCCAAAGGCCTCGATGCTGGCCTGGGTGTTGTCGGTGGTCCAGAGCTGTCCGGGGCCAACCGGCCGCTTGTCGAAGCCCTCGATCCCCTTGGCCAGGTACATCTTGAAACTCTGGAGCGTTACGCGGTTGGCCCGGTCGCTCAGCCGCGTGTTCAACTCATCTTGCAGCGGAATCAACGGCTCCACATCGCTCAAGCCCGCGTAGGCAAAGGGCTGGCTGATGTTCTGGATGTGGACCACCGGCACCTCGCCCGGGCAAACGGTGTTGGCCTCGTCGGCCACCAGCCGCGCCTTGCCGCTCGCCGCGCCGCCGACCACATCGCCGCGCTCGCCCGTACGCGCTGCCGCGCCGAACCGCGCACCCGCTCCCCCCGCCCGCTCGCCCGTCTCCTCCTCATACACATGCCGCCGCGTGCCCGAGAGCACCTCCGTACACACGATCCGCTTGCCCCCCTCGCCTTCGATCATCGTGCGGATCAGGTACGCCTCCAGCCTGCGATAGTCGCGCGGGTCGATGATCGGCACACCCCGCGTCGGCTCGATCGCCTCGATCCGAAGGCCGCCGGCGCCAGCGAAACCGGCGCGAGCCCGCACCACCAGGTCCACGTGGCCGTACACATGGCCCAGCAGCGCGATGTCCTGCAGCAGCGCGGCACCGCCCGACGCCTCCCACACCTCATCCAGCGCGCCCTGAATCACGCTCCGCATCGCGGGGTTCGCGGCGGTGGAGGTCAGGCGAATCGGCCTCGAAAAGAGAAAATCAACCATCGCGTGGATGCGCCATGCGATGTCGTTCTCAACGACGATTTCACGCCGTGCCGCGCCCGTGCCATCCACCGCCGCGCCCGCCCGCGGCCATCCATTCCCCCCGGCCAATCCGACAATCCGCGCCGGCAGCCCGCGCTCCTGCCCCAGCCGATACGCCCGCCCCTGCACGCCAACGCCCGCCTCGCTCGCCCGCAACATCAGCGCGTTGCGGTAGTACCCCCACAGCATCCGCATGCGCGGCAGCGCCGCCGCGTGCTCATCCAGCAACGCACCCACCCGCGCATCGCTCAGCCCGTGCTCACCCACATCACGAAAGTCGGCCGTGCGGATGTTCATGCGTGCGCTCGCTTGGCGAATGGCTCTCGTGGCTGGCCGCGTCGCACATCGCAACGCTCACCGCCACACCCCGTGTTGGCGGACCGCGAATGCGCGCGCAGCGGTGGTCGGAGTTAGGCCCGCGCGGCAGAAACCGTGTGCCGCGCGGATGCCGCGTCACACGCAGGGATCGGGGCAATCCGGGGCACGAACGCGCCGATCACATTTTTCTGGTGGGCACAACCGCGCGCCGGGCCACCGTGCGCGCGCAAACGTGGTCCGCGCTGGGCCGCCTTCCCCACGCCACGCCCTCACGACCTCAGGCGAAGCGGCTGGGCGCGCCGCCGCGCGGGTTCGGCGGCGAGAGGATCGACATGTACGCCTCCCACGGCCCCGTGTCGGTCTTGGCCTGATACGCCATCGCCTTGCACATCTGGGCGATGTGGTTCAGGTCGTGAACGATCCACGCGCCCAGCAGGTGCCGCATTGCCACCTTGCCCAGCGCGGGGTGCAGGCCGCCACGGTCCATGTCGCCGCCCGTCAGGTTCATCGCCTCAAGCGCCCGCAGGCTCTCGGCCCGCTCTCGCTCGAACAGATCGAGCATCTCCGCCAGTGTGTGCTTCGCCAGCAGCGGCCGGTGCCCGATCATGTCAAACCGCACGAACGCCTTGCCCTCGCCGTGCTCCATCACCCAGCGGATGCGCGGCATCCAGTCCGTGCGCTCGTTGAAGAGCATGTGCGCCATGATCTCGCGCACGCTCCACGTGCGTGCCCCGCCCACCGAATCCGGGTTGTCCCTTGCCGCGGCGGTCGAGAGCGGCATGGGGCCGTAGTCGCGCTCGGTCCAGTGCGCAGCGAGCCCGCCCACCAGTGCGCGGAAGACGGCAGGGGTGCGGGAACAGACCTCGATCGTGCGTGCCACTTCGTGGAGCATTCCCTCGCCTCTCCTTTGCGCCTTCGCGTCGTCGCGTCTTGGTGCGTAACGCCCGCGGGCTGCGCTACATGCCCAGCCTCTCACCCAGATACCCGCTCACCTTGTCGATGCCGATGCGCTGCTGCTGCCCCGTGTCACGGTCGCGCACGGTCACGGTCTGGTCCTTGAGCGTGTCGCTGTCGATGGTGAAGCAGAAGGGGCAACCCGCCTCGTCCATGCGGGCGTAGCGCTTGCCGATGCTCTGCTTCGCGTCGCTCTCGATGAACCCGCCCTTGCCGAACCTGGCGAACAGCTCATCGGTCAGCTTGTCCGCCACCTCGGGCAGGCCGTCTTTATCCATGAGCGGGAACACCGCCGCCTTGATGGGCGCGATGCGCGGGTGCAACTTCAGAATCTCCGGGCTCGGGCGTGATTCATCGCGCGTGTACCCCTCGCAGATCAACGCCAGCGCGCCGCGATCAAGCCCGGCCGCGGGTTCGATGCAGTGCGGCATGTAGCGTTCGCCCTTCTTGCCGCCGTTGGGCAACGTCTCGCCGCGCGTGGTGTCGAAGTAATCCAGCTTCACCTTGCTGTGCGTCTGGTGCTGCGTCAGGTCGTAGCAGCCGCGATGGGCGATGCCCTCGAGCTCGCCGAAGCCGGGGGCGGTGAAGGGGAAGCGGTACTCCACATCGCTGGTGCCCACCGAGTAGTGGCTCAGCTCATCCTTGGCGTGCTCACGCAGAATGAGATTCTCGCCCGCAAGCCCGATCGACTTCCACCACTCCATGCGGAAGTCGCGCCAGAAGGTGTACCACGCCTGCGATTCATCCGGATGGCAGAAAAACTCCAACTCTGCCTGCTCGAACTCGCGCGAGCGGAACGTGAAGTTGCGCGGCGTCACCTCGTTGCGGAAACTCCGCCCCGTGTTGCCGATGCCGAAGGGAATCTTGACGCGCGAGGAATCGACCACGTTCTTGAAGTGCAGGAAGATGCCCTGCGCGGTTTCGGGACGCATGTAGACCTTGTTCGCCTCGTCGCGAATCGCGCCAGTGATCGTGTCGAACATCAAATTGAACATGCGCGGCTCAGTGAGCGAGCCGGGCTTCTCGGCATCCGGCCCGATGACGCGCGTCCACGGTTGCGGAACGCTCGACAGCGCGACGCTCTTGATCGCACCAAACGTTTTCTCCGCCTTCTTCTTCTGTTTCGCCTCGCTAGGCTGGTCTCCCACATATGCAAACACGGGCTTGTCGCCCGCGTCGGCCGACTCCGGCACGTAGACCATGACGTGGTCGTACCGGTAACGCACCTTGCTGTCCTTGCAATCCACCATCGGGTCGTTGAACCCCCCCACGTGCCCGCTCGCCTCCCACACCTTGGGGTGCTGAATAATGCACGTCTCCAGTGGCACGCAGCGCACGCGCTCGCCGTTTGGCCCCTTGCGCCCCCACGCCGGGTTCATCACCATGTCGTGCCACCACACATCGCGCAGGTTCTTCTTCAGCTGCGCGCCCAGCGGACCGTAGTCCCAAAAGCCGTTGATGCCGCCGTAAATGTCGCTGGCCTGGAACACGAAGCCGCGCCGCTTGCACAGCGCCATGATCGCGTCCATGCTCTTGGGCGCAGGGGTCGAACTCGCAGCCGCGGCAGTCACATCGGTCGTCATACGCCGAGGGTATGGTGGCAACGGCAAGAGGCTTCTGGCTTCTGGCTTCAGGCTTGCCAATGAACGGCGCGACGCGATGCCGCGCACAGCACCATCCCCCGCTGCTCCAGAGCGGAGGGGATGGCCCGAAGGGCCGGGGGAGGGGTTTCCAGCGCGTCTCCCCGCTGCGATCGTGAAGCGCCGCCGTCCGCAGGATCGGACTCGTGGCACCCTTTGGGGTGCAGTGAACGGGGGGCTGCTTTCCGGGGGTGTCTTCGCCAAGCCTCCTCCACCCCCGGCTATTTTCGGCCAGCCCTTCGGGCTGATGAGACGGATCTCGACCGCGCAACCTCACGCCTGATGCCTCACGCCTCCCTCTCATCCCCCCCGCTTCTTCAGCATCTCCACCGTCTTCTTCGGGTTGATAAGCAGCCGCCCTTCCGCCTCGCTCGAGCCCGGCATCGGGTCCGCACCCTTCATCATCAGTTCCACGCACTCCTTGCTCGTCAGTTTCGGGTCGAGCGCAAAGAGCTTGGCCGCCAGGTTTGTCACGTTGGGCGCGGCCATGCTGGTGCCGCTGGCCTTCATCCGCCCGCCGCCGGGGATGTAGCTGTCAACCTCGAACCCGTTGGAGTAGAGCTTCACGTTCTTGCCGAACGTGGTGAAGCCCGTGGGCTTGCCGCTCTGGTCCACCGCGCCCACCGTGATCATGTTGCCGATCTCAAGCCCCGAGGGGATCATCTCACTGAACTGGCTGTTGTTGTTGCTGTTGCCCGCCGCGGCCACAAACAGAATGTCCGGGGCCGAGCGCATCGCCTCATCCAGCCCCTCCTTCATCGTGTTGAAAATCCGGCGGCTCATCTCCGCTCGCTCCTCCACCGTCTTCCCCACGTTCTTCTTCTCCAGCTCGTCCTCAATATCCTGACGCGACCCGCCCCACGACATGTTCACCACCCGCACGCCGTTGGCCTTGAAGTAGTTCACCGTGGCCTTGTTCGCCGCCGCTTCGGCCTGGGCGCGCTCCACGCTGGGCGCGTGCGTGGGAATCTGCCGGTAGTCGAACGATATCCGCGCGGCCAGAATCCGTGCAGCGGGGTTGCCGTCGCACGCGATGCCCGACACGTGCGTGCCGTGCATGTAGTTGCCGAAGAGGTTCAGGTTCTCGATGAACGCCCCCACCTCGTCGGCCTTCAGCGTGCTCACGTGCTTGCGCAGGGCCCGGGCATCCGGCGAGTCGATGTTGGCCTGCTGATCGGACAACCCCTTCGTGAATCGCACCACCTCCGCCTTATCGCCCTTGAGTGCGTCGAGCGGGTGCAACAGGTCCACCACCGGCTTGTTGTCCAGGTCGAAGGCGATGCCGTGTACATCGTCCACGAAGCCGTTGCCGTCGTCGTCCTTGCCGTTCACCCTCTCTCTCGGGTTCGTCCACGCCACGCCCAGTTTCTCGAAGATCGTCTGGTCCACGCCCGAGTCCCACACGCCGATCACCACCGGCGCCAGCCCGTCCTTGTCGCTCAGCGTCACGCCCCGCTCGGCCCAGATGTCCTTCGCCGCCGTCGCGTTCTCCTCGATCACCTTGCCGTAGACCGCCGCGATCACCGGGTTACGCGGCAGGGCAAAGTCCATCGCAAAGCGGATGTTCACCAGCCCGCGCGCCAGTTCACCCGTCACCTCACCCTTGCTCCCCTCCACCATCGGGTCCAGCGAACCCTTGATCTGCCCCAGGAGCAGCTCGCGCGTGATGATCTCGGCCTGCCCCTTCTGGCGCGTCAGAATCTCCCGCACCTTGTCGAACGGGAGCGCCCTGACACGCGCTTCCAGCTCCTTGCGAAACGCCGTGTCCTCGGCCGCTTCACCTGCCGTACCGGCCGCCTTCTTCGCCGCGATCACGCTCCGCAGCACGGTGCCCGAGTACAGCTTCTGCGCCTCTTTGGTCTCAAGTTCCTTCACCTTGTCGGCGCAGGCCAGCGCATCGTCCCACTGCCCCTCGAGCACGGCGATGGCCTGCAGCGTCTGGTGGTAGCCCTGCAGCGTCGTCGGGTCGGTGATGTCATACCCCGCCAGATCCGCCTCCAAGTCCGCCTTCATCTGCCTCAGGAAAGCCTTGTACGGCCCGTCGCTCACCACAAACTCACTCGCCTTGCCCTCGATCTTGTACGTGTGGCGCGGCAGGTCATCCGCCGTCTTCACCGGCTTCTTCCCCCCCGCCGCCGGCGCATTCGCCGCCGGCGCTTGCGCACACGCGATCGACGCACCCGTGAGCGACACACACAACCCAGCAACCAAGGCCAGCGCGAGCGAAGAACGGACCATGCAAAGATTCCCAATGGGCCTCATCGGCCCGAACCCGAACAGGGCCGCGTGGCCCGGATGTTCACGACAACGTGCGCGCGTCCCCACCGCCCGCACCCATACTCTACCGCTCAATCACGCCACGGTGGCGGTCGCGACGAGGCCGACACCGCGAAACCAACCGACACGACGCGGCACCAAACAAGTAGACAACACGCTGTCATCCGTCCGACCACCTGTTCACTCACGCCCGTGGCAGACGTAGCATGGTGCCCCGACGGATCGACCCTGCCCGCCCGCGGACAGGCCAACAGCGAAAGGACCTCCCATGGCCGCTGCGAATGTGCTCGAATTCACCGACCAGAACTTCGAGGCCGATGTGCTCAAGAGCGCCGTGCCCGTGCTTGTGGATTTCTGGGCCGAGTGGTGCGGCCCGTGCCGCGCCCTCACGCCCACCATCGAGCAGCTCGCCACCGAGTTTGCCGGCAAGGTGAAGGTGGGCAAAATGAACACGGACAACAACCAGAACGTGCCCGTCAAGTACGGCATCCAGGCCATTCCCACCGTGCTCCTCTTCAAGAACGGTGAGCTCGTGCAGAAGTTCGTCGGCCTGCAGCCCAAGGCCGCCTTCGCCGCGGCCCTCAGCGCCTCTGCCGTCAGCGCGGCCTAGGGCCCTTGGGTGGTTCGGTTCCGCGTGGCTCGGCTCAGCGAGCCGAGACCTTTCAACTCACATCTTTCACGCCTCTCCACACAGGCCTCTTCATCATGCACACGGCCGTCTCATCCCAACCCGCCGCGCCCAAGACCACCGGCAAGCTCCGTGCGGGCGTCGTTGGTGTGGGCCGCATGGGCCGCCACCACGCGCGCGTCTACACCCAACTCGCCGACACCATGCTCATCGGCGTGGCCGATGAGAACCTCGACCGGCGCGAGGCCGTCGCCGAGGAGCGCGGCTGCAAGGGCTTCGCGTCCGTCGATTCGCTGCTGTCCGCCGGTGTCGATGTCGTCTCCATCGCGGTGCCCACGTCATACCACCGTCGCGTGGCCGAACCGCTGCTCAAGGCCGGCGTGGCGTGCCTGATTGAAAAACCACTCGCCGGCAACGTTGAAGATGCCAAGGCCATCAAGGAGGCCGCGGAGAAGTCCGGCGCGGTCCTGATGGTGGGCCACATCGAGCGCTTCAACCCCATCATGGTCGCGCTCCGCAAAGAGACAGAGAACGGCCGCTCGATTCTCCCGCGATTTATCGAGGTACACCGCGTCAGCCCCATGACCTTCCGCTCGGTCGACACCAGCGTGGTCATGGACATGATGATCCACGACCTCGACGTGGTCATCATGCTCATGGGAGGCAGAGAGCCCGACGAGGTGCAGGCCTCGGGCGTGCCCGTCATCACCGAGCACGAAGATGTGTGCAACGCCCGCCTCACCTGGCGCACACCGCACGGCACGTGCGTGGCCACCATCTCCACCAGCCGCCTCGCCCTGAAGACCGAGCGTGTCACGCGCATCACCGGCGAAAACGCCTACGTGAAGATCGACTACGCCACCAAGAAGGGCACGCTCATCCGCCGCACCGCCAACGAGAGCCAGCTCAAAGATGTGCGCGAGCTGCTGCGCAAGGGTGAAGACCTCACCAACCTCAAGTGGCACGAACTCGTCAACATCGAAGAACTCGAGGTGGACGACGCCGAGCCCATCGTCGCCGAGATCGAGAACTTCGTGCAGGCCGTCCGCACGGGCACGCGCCCCGAGGTGGATGCCACCGCGGGCCTCGCCAACGTCCGCACCGCCCAGCGCATCGTGGACGCGGCACGCAAAGAACGCAACTGGAAGCCCTGACCGCGGCATCGGGCACCGGTCCACAATCGCACAGGAGTCGACCCGTCGGCGCACTAACCAACCGGTTGGTATAATGACGCATGGCACGGGCGGCTCCAACTCGGTCGAGGGCACGCGCGGGATCGCACCTGGATGCGATTCTGGATGCCGCGGAGGCCGTGGTGGCGCGCGAGGGCATGGGGCGGCTCACGCTGGACGCGGTTGCTCGCCAAGCGGGCCTGAGCAAGGCGGGCCTGTTGTACCACTTCCCCAGCATGGGGGAGTTGGTCGGGGCGGTGGTGGTGCGGCACACGAGCGCGTGGCACGCGGAATTTCTGGCGACGTACGAACGGCTGCGCGGCGCGCGCGACACGCGCCCGGCGGTGAACACGATGATGGCGACATGCCTGGCGGGGACGCACGCGTGGAGCGGGGCCGAGCGGGCGCGCAGCCGCGTGATGGTGGCCGCGCTGGTGCATGATGAGCGGCACGTGGAGCCGCTGCGTGAGGTGTACCGAAGCGTGGCGGAGTTGCTGAAGCGGGATGCGTTGCCGCCGGGCGCGGCGGAGACGATTCACCTGGTGGTACACGGATTGTGGTTTCACTGGATATTCGGGCTTGGCGAGGTCTCTGCCGCGCGGCTGAGGTCGGTGCGCGGCGCGCTGGCCGGCATCGGCGGGTTCGCCGTTGCCGGCCGCAAGGCGCAGGCACAGACCCACGACCGAACCCACAGCAGCAGGCGAAATGGCAAGCGAGGTGGACGATGAAGCGATCGAGCGTGATGGCGGGCGTGCTGATGTTCGCGGTGATCGGCGTTGCGGCCCTGGGGCTCACGCTGCGCAAGCGGGCGATGCTCGCGGAGGCGGCCGCCGCGCCCGCCTTCGAGCCGCCCACCGCGGTGTCGCTGGTGGAGGCCAAGAGCACGCCGTGGCAACCGACGGCGGACCTGATGGGGACGGTGTTTGCATGGCGCAGCGTGACGCTGCAGAACGAGGTTGGGGGCGTGGTGCGGTTTGTGGGGTTTGAGTCGGGGAGCACGGTGGAGCCGGGGCAGGTGCTGGTGAAGCTGGACGACACAACGGAAACGGCGGAAATGAAGACGGAGGAGGCCGCGCTGCGGGTGGCGCAGGCGGATGTGTCGGTGAGCGAGACGCGCCTCCGCCTCGCGGAGTCGGAGTTGCGGCGGCAGGATGAGGCGGCTAAGTCGAAGGCGGTGTCGGCGATGGAGCTGGATCGGGCGAAGGCGGAGGTTGAACGGATGGGGGCCGAGCGGTTGCGGGCGCAGGCGAGTGTGGATGAGCACGCGGCGAAGGTCGCTCGCGTGAAGACACGCCTCGAGAAGTACGTGGTGGTGGCGCCCTTCCGGGCCCGGGTGGGGTTGCGGACGGTACACGAGGGGCAGTTTCTGTCGCCGCCGATGGGGAGCTTCGGCACGCCCATAGCGACGCTGCAGGAGGTGAGCGACAAGATCTACATCGACTTCCCCGTGCCGCAGGAGTACATCGGGCGGGTGCGCGATGGAATGGTGGTGATGGGGATGTTGGAGAGCGAGGGCGGCTTGGGTGGCGGCGTGCCGGGTGGCGGTGCCAGGTCCGGGCAACCGATCCGGCTCGAGGTGGCCGCGGTGGATGCCGCGGCCGACAACGCTACGCGCAACGTGCGTGTGCGCGCGAGCGTGGACAACCGCGACGGCCGGTTGCGGCCGGGGATGTTTGTGAAGTTGCGCGTGCCGACAGATGAGACGCGGAGCTTTGTCGCCGTGCCCGTGTCGGCTGTGCGGCGCGCCAGCTTCGCCGATCAGGTGTTCGTGGTGAAGGAAGCAGAGGAGAAGGGGCCGGATGGAAACCCGCAGTCGCGTCTGCGGGCGAGCCAACGGTTTGTGAAACTGGGGCCGGTGATTGGCGATGAGGTGATTGTGCTGGAGGGGTTGAAAGCGGGCGAGCGGATCGCCGCGAGCGGGAGTTTCAAGCTGAGGGAGGGAGCCCTGGTGATGGAGGCGGTGGCGGTGCCGCCGGTGGCCGCCGCGGGCAAGAGCGAAGCGGGAGCGAAGGAGTAGGGAAGGAGAAGGCGCTGGAGACTGGGGACTGGGCACGAGGGACCGTTTGCGTGTGAGCGGCAAGGGGCAGCGGCGATGAAATCAATCACGGACATCTTCATCAACAAGCCGGTGCTCGCGCTGGTGGTGAACCTCATCATTCTGGCGGTGGGGTGGCGCTCGATCGGCAGCCTGCCGGTGCGGCAATACCCGCGCATCGAGTCCACGTCGATCGTGATCTCAACGGCGTACATCGGGGCGAGCGCGGAGACGGTGCGGGGCTTCTTGACGACGCCGATCGAGCGGGCGGTGTCGGCGATTGACGGCATTGACTACGTGGAGAGCAGCAGCACGGCGGGCATCAGCACGATCACCGTGCGGCTGCGGCTGAACCACGACTCGAACGCCGCGCTCGCGGAGATCAGCGCGCGGTTGAATCAGGTGCGCAGCGAGCTGCCGGCGGAGGCGGAATCGCCCGGCATCCAGATCCAGCGTGCCGACCGGCCGTACGCGACGTTCTACATCAGTTTCACGAGCGAGACGCTGGACCTGACGCGGCTGAACGAGTTTCTGGCCCGGCAGGTGCAGCCGGAGCTGGGAACGATCGAGGGCGTGCAGCGGTGCGGGGTGGAGGGCGAGCGCAGCCTGGCCATGCGGGTGTGGCTGGATGAGGCGAAACTCACCGCGCTGGACGTGACGCCGACGGAGGTGTTCGATGCCCTCCGATCGAACAACTTTGTGGCCGCGGTGGGCAAGACCAAGAGCTCGCAGGTGCAGGTAGACCTGATCACGAACACCGACCTGCGCAGCCCGGAGGAGTTTGAGCGGCTGATCGTGCGGCAGCAGCGCGGCTCGGTGGTGCGGCTGAACGATGTGGCGAAGGTGGAGTTGGGGAGCGAGGAGCCGCGCGGCGAGGCGGGGCTGAACGACAAGAAGGCCATCTACCTCTCGGTGTGGCCACTGCCGCGTGCCAACGAGCTGGAGGTGGCGCAACGCCTGCGAAAGCGGATGGAAGACATCCGACCCGTGCTGCCGCCGGGCGTGGAGATGCGGCTGGCGTACGACGGCACGTACTACATGAGCAACGCGCTCAAGGAGATTTCCAAGACGCTGGCGGAGACCGTGGCGATCGTGGGCCTCGTGGTGTTCCTGTTCATGGGCTCGCTGCGCACCATGCTGGTGCCGCTGGTGGCCATGCCCGTCAGCCTGGTGGGGGCGTGCATCTTCATGGTGGGGTTCGGGTTCTCGCTGAACCTCTTGACCATCCTGGCGATCGTGCTGAGCGTGGGGCTGGTGGTGGATGATGCCATCGTGATGGTGGAGAACGTGGAGCGGCACATCCGCGAAGGCATGGACCGCATCCCCGCGGCCATCAAAGGGGCACGCGAACTGGTGGGGCCGGTGATCTCGATGACGATCACGCTCGCCGCCGTCTACGCGCCGATCGGCTTTCAAGGCGGCCTGACGGGCGTGCTGTTCAAGGAGTTTGCGTTCACACTCGCCTCGGCCGTGATCGTGTCGGGGGTCACCGCGTTGACTCTGTCGCCGGTGCTCAGCGCCATGATGGTGCCGGTACACGGAACGGAGGGGCGGTTTACGAACTTTGTCAACGGCGTGTTTGTCCGGCTGCGCGGGGCATACAGGCGGACGCTCGATGTCACGCTGACTCTGCGGTGGACAATGGCGGCCGCGGCCGTCGTGATCACCCTTGGCGCTGCGCCGCTGTACATGTGGAGCGCGAAGGAGCTGGCCCCGACGGAGGACGAGGGGGGCGTGTTCTTTATCTTGAACGCCGCGCCGGACTCGACACTGGATTCAACGGTGCGATCCGCGACCGAGGTGACGACGAACCTGAAGGAGATCAAGGAGACGAACTTTGTATGGCGGCTGATGCTGACGCCCAGCACGGGGTTCGGGGGCATTCAGACGGTGAAGTGGGACGAGCGCACACGCGGGACCAAGGCCATTCAGGGCGAGGCCTTCGGACGCGTGATGACGGTGGCGGGCGTGCAGGCGATACCGGTGTTGCCGCCGCCGCTGCCGGGCGCGGGCAACTTTGATGTCGAACTGATCGTCACCAGCACGCAGGAGCCCGAGCAGATGGCCGAGTGGGCCGGGCAACTGGTGGGCATGGCGTTCGGCTCGGGCAAGTTTGTGTATGCCGACAGCGACCTGAAGATCGACCTGCCACAGACGCGGATCGTGATCGACCGCGAGAAGGTGGCCGACATGGGCCTGAACCTTGCCGCGGTTGGGCGCGACATGGCGGTGATGCTCTCGGGCGGATACGTGAACCGGTTCAACTACGAGGGGCGGAGCTACAAGGTGATTCCGCAGGTGGCCGACGCGGAGCGGGCTCGCCCCGAGCAGCTCTTGCAGATGAAGGTGCGGGCCAAAGACGGCGGGCTCGTGAGCGTGGGGAGCTTTGTGCGGCTGGAGACGCTCGCCGCGCCACGCACGCTGAACCGGTTCCAGCAGCGCAACAGCTTCAAGGTGTTCGGCGTGCTGCAGGCGGGCGTAACCAAGGCCGACGGGCTGGTGGCGCTCGAGACCGCCGCGCGGCAGATTCTGCCGCCGGGGTACGCCCTCGACTACGCGGGCGAGAGCCGGCAGATCAGAACCGAGGGCGCGAGCCTGGCGGTGACGCTGGGGTTCGCGCTGGTGCTCATCTACCTGGTGCTGGCCGCACAGTTCGGCAGCTTCCGCGACCCGCTCATCGTGCTCCTGGGGAGCGTGCCGCTGGCGATCACCGGCGCGCTCATGTTCACGTTCATCGGGTGGACGACGATCAACATCTACTCGCAGGTAGGGCTGATCACGCTGGTGGGCCTGGTGGCCAAGAACGGCATCCTCATTGTGGAGTTCGCCAACCACCTGCGCGAGCAGGGGCTCGACAAGCTCGCGGCCGTGAAAGAAGCCAGCCTGACACGCATGCGGCCCGTGCTGATGACCAGCGTGGCCACAGCCGTGGGGCACTTCCCGCTGGTGCTGGTGACGGGCGCGGGGGCCATGGCTCGCAACTCGATCGGTATCGTCCTGGTCACCGGCATGGTGATCTCAACGGCGTTCACGCTGCTGTTTGTGCCGAGTATTTACGTACTGCTGTCGGGAAGGCACGCGGCCAAAGCACCGGACACCGGGGCGAACAGGCGCTGAGAGACCCCGCCACAAGGGCGCGAAGAGCTTGGGCGAGCGCGGATCGCGCCAGACAGCCTCCCCTTCGCGTCCATTCACGTCACGGCCGCAAGCCGCTTCCGCAAAATCACGCTCAGCGTCGGCGGCTCCAGCGCGGCCTTCGACTCGGGCCGAAAGTAGACCTCGGCGATGCCCGACTTGTCCTTGGGCGGCAGCGCGGTAATGCTCCCACGCGCGGCAGGCGACGAGGCCGATCCCTTGAACCGCGCCACCAGATCGGCCGGCCGATCAGTCGTGAACACCACATCCGGCCCGCGCACCGTGACCGAGCGAATATCCAGCGCGCGAGCCAGCACGCGCACCTCGGCCAGGTCCAAGAGGCGCTGGCAGGCCTTGGGCGGTTTGCCATACGCCTGCTCAAGATCGGTGCGCGTCTTGGTGAGTTCATCGGGCGTGGCCGCGGTCGAGAGGCGGCGGTAGGCATCAAGCCGACGCGAGTCCGAAGGGATGTACGCGCGGGGAATCACGCCCGACAGGCCGATCTCGACGTTGGTCTCGTTGGGCGTGGCGACCGATTCGTTCTTCAGCTCACGCACAGCACGGTCGAGCAGCTGGCAGTACATCTCGTAGCCCACGCTGGCGATGTGGCCCGATTGCTCCGGGCCAAGAATGTTGCCCGCCCCGCGGATTTCCAGGTCGCGCATCGCGATCTTGAAACCCGCGCCAAGCATCGAGAACTGCTCAACGGCCTTGAGCCGTTGCAGGGCCTGTTCCTTCAGCGGGCGGTTGTCGGGCTGCAGCAGATAGCAATAGGCCCGGTGGCGCGAACGGCCCACGCGCCCGCGCAACTGGTGCAGGTCGGCAAGGCCGAAGCGGTCCGCGTCGTCGATGATCATCGTGTTGGCGGTGGCGATGTCGATGCCGCTCTCGATGATGGTGGTGGAAACGAGAATGTCGGCCTCGCGGCGCATGAACCTGAGCATCACCTCTTCCAGCTCGCCGTCGGCCATCTGCCCGTGGCCCACAAGCACGCGAGCATCCGGGAAGCCCGCGTCGAAGGCGAGCTTGCGCACATCGTCCGCCCGCGAAACGATGTCGAACACGCGGTTATGCACCCAGTACACCTGCCCCTCCCGCGAGAGCTCCCGCGCAATCGCGGCCTTGATGCGCGTCGCATTGAACGGGATCACCTCCGTCACCACGGCCCGCCGATCCGCCGGGGCCGTCGTGAGGTTCGAGATGTCGCGCAGCCCCAGCATGCTCATGTGCAGCGTGCGCGGGATCGGCGTGGCCGAGAGCGTGAGCACATCGGCCGTCATCCGCAGGGCCAAGAGCCGCTCCTTGTGCTCCACGCCAAAGCGTTGCTCCTCGTCGATCACCACCACGCCCAGGTCGGCGAAGCGCACGTCCTTCGACAGCAGCCGGTGGGTGCCGATGATCACGTCGATCTGCCCCGCCTTCAACGCTTCGAGGGCTTCCCTGATCTCGCCGTCGGTCTTGAAGCGAGACACCGACCGCACCTTGAACGGGTAGTCCTTGAAGCGCTGCGAGAAGGTGCGCTCGTGCTGCTCGGCCAGCACCGTCGTCGGCACCAGCACCGCCACCTGCTTGCCAAACTCCGCCGCCTTGAACGCCGCACGCACCGCCACCTCCGTCTTGCCGTACCCCACATCGCCGCACAGCAGCCGATCCATCGGGCGCGCCGACGCCATGTCCTTCTTGATCTCCGCGATGGCCGCGAGCTGGTCCTCCGTCTCTTCAAAGGGGAACTCGGCCTCGAACTCCTGCTGCCACGCCGTATCGCCGGGATAGCGGATGCCCGGCAGGTGCTCACGCGCGGCACGCACCCGCAGCAGTTCCGCGGCCAGGTCCTTCACGCCATCGGCCACGCGCTGCTTCTGGTTTCGCCACCGATTCACGCCCAGTGTCGAAAGCGGCGGCTTGCCCTTGTGCCCACCGACATACTTCTGCACGAGCGCGATCTTCATCGCCGGCACATGCAGACGTGCGTTGCCCTCAAACTCCAGCGTGAGAAACTCCTCCAGGTCGTCGTCGTGGCCCGCCGCGGCCGCCGGTCGCTTCTCCTTCGCCGGGCGGGCGTTGGCGATCTGCCGGAGCCGCTCGTCGATGCTCGGCCCCGCGGCATCCCAGGGCTTCATCAAAATGAGCCCCGCGAAACGTGCAATCCCGTGCTCGGTGTGTACGACGTAGTCGCCCACCTCCAGATCAAGGAACGCATCCATCGCGCGGCTGCCGCGCACGGCCGATCCGACACGACGCGAGCGTGCGCGGCTCGTGACACCCGGACGCTGGAGCAGTTCGTGATAAGGAAGCAGCAGCGTCCCGCCCGACCCGCCTGTAGAGCCTTCCCATATGAACCCGGCGTGCAGCGAGCCGATTTGATGGGAGAGATGAGGCGGAGGCTGGGCAGATGCTTCGGGCGTGGAGCCCGTGCCGCCAAACTCGCGCAGGAGTTCGCGGAAGCGGCTCTCCTCGCCGCCCGTGCCGCACACCACCACCACGCGTGTGGGCGGCGAACCGCTGTCGTCCCGTGCCATCGCCGCAACCTCGGCCACGGCCTTGCCCACATCGTCGGGCAGTTGCGGCACCGGTCGCACGGGCAGTTCAATCAGCGGGCCTTCCTGGCCCTGTGCGTAGGGCGCGTAGTGGCTCACCTCGATGAACGCCGCGAGACGATCGCGCGCGAGCTTGAGCACCGCCGGCGGGGCGAAAATGCCCTTGCTGTCGGTGCAGCGTTCCCAGTATCCCCTGGCCTGCTCGATGATCTCAAGGTGCTCGTGCAAAATGCAGAGAGCCTTGCGCGGCAGCAGTTCGAGCAGGCTGACAGGTGCCGCGTCCGAGTCCGCCAGTTCAGGCTTGGCCGCCACCAGTTGCACGCCATGCACGGTCCGATCCGCGGCCATGCTGGCGACGTCGATCTCAGAGATGCGCTCGATCTGATCGCCGAGAAAATCGAGCCGCACGGGCGTGCCGGTGGAGAGGAGCTTGTCGCCTTCATCTTCGATGAGGTCGGCCTCACCGGGCGGGAAGATGTCGAGAATCCCGCCGCGCGGAGCGAAGTCGCCCGGCTCTTCCACGGCCTGCACGCGCCGGTATCCCGCGGCATCAAGCCAGCGCACGACACACGCCGGCCCACCCGCAGGCTCGTCGCCGGTGCGCAGGGTGAGCAGACAGCGCTCAAGCGCCGTGGCCGATGGCACGGCCTGCATCAGCGCGGCAACGGGCGCGATCAGCACGCGCGGCGTGGCCATGCCCGAGGAGTTGGTCGGCAGGGGCGCCGCCCATTGCGCGGCCGTTCGCATCGCGGCAAGCCGTTCACCCACGAGGTCGAGTGAAAGGCCGCGCTCGCCCGGCGCGATTTCGAGCGCGGGGAAGCGGGCGGCTTGCGCACCGACCGAAGTCAGATCGTCGAACGCGGCATCGGCATCGTCTCCGTGCGCAACCATGAGCAGCGCGGGCGCGCCCAGAAGCCGCGAGAGCGCGGCCGTGAGAATCGAGGTGGATGCGCCGACGCTGCCGCGCACAGCCGCGCGGCCCGCGTTGCGAACCGCCGCGGCCAGCTCGGTAACGGCAGTGTCGTGTGTGAGAAGGGAGAGGATGTCCATGAGGGGCCAGCACGGAGCGCGCACGCCCACGCGGCCCGAGCGACCATGAAGCCGCGCGGGTAGCGTGGGATGGGGGAATCCGGGTGAGGATAGAGGGCGAGCAGTTGGAGGAGCATCGAAGCCGCTTTGCGGCGCGAACAGACTTTCGATGACACCGGATGAACCTACGATCGGGCCATGGCGGCTCGGCGCGTGGTTATACTGGGTTCGACCGGCTCGATCGGCACGCAAACGCTGGATGTGATCGGGCACCTGAACGGGCTGGCACGAACGGGTGGCGCGGCACCAGCGGGTGTTGACACGTTCGAAGTGGTCGGCCTGGTGGCGGGCCGAAACGCCGCGCTGCTCGATGAACAGGCCCGTCGGTTTGCCGTGCGAGCCGAGCGGTGCGTGCTGGCAGCTCGCGATGGCGCTGGCGCGGCCGAGCGGCTGGTGCGCGAGGTGGATGCCGACCTGGTGGTGGCGGCAATGGTGGGCGCTGCCGGCCTTCCGGCAACGATGGCCGCAGTGGAGCTTGGGCGCGATGTGGCGCTGGCGAATAAGGAAACGCTGGTGGCCGCGGGCAGCCTGATCGTGCCGCTCGCGCGCCGGACGGGTGCGCGCCTGCTGCCGGTGGATAGCGAGCACTCGGCGGTGTGGCAGTGTTTGCAAGGAAGGGCACACGGCCAAGGGCCGAGGGACCAGACCGAGCCGGTGCCACCACTGCTTTGCGCGAACGACGTGGCGAAGATGGTGCTCACGGCCAGCGGCGGACCGTTCCGCACGTGGACGCGGGAGGCGGCGTATCACGCCACGCCCGCGCAGGCCCTCAAGCACCCCACATGGAACATGGGCGCGAAGGTCACGATCGACTCGGCGAGCCTGACCAACAAGGCTTTCGAAGTGATCGAGGCGCACTGGCTTTTCGGGCTTGAAGGGGCGCGGATTGACGTGCTGGTCCACCCGCAGAGTCTGGTACACGCACTGGTTGAATTCGCCGATGGGAGTGTGATCGCGCAGATCGCACCGCCGGACATGCGCGGGCCGATTCAGTACGCGCTCACGCACCCGGCGCGCCCCGCGGGGCGCGCAAAGAAGCTCGACTGGGCGACGCTGAGTTCGCTCACGTTCGAGCGCGTGGATGCCGAGCGCTTTCCGGCGCTCGGGCTGGCGTACCGGGTCATCGAGCGTGGTGGCGCGAGCGGCGCGGTGTTCAACGCCGCGAGCGAAGAGGCGGTGTACGCATTCCTCGCGCCCGGCAACGAGCGCGGCGAGGCCTTGGCGTTCGGGCGATTGCCCGAGCTGGCCACCGAAGCGATCGAGCACCTCGGCAGCAGCACAGTGCGAGATCTGGCGGATGTGCTCGCGGCCGACGATGCGGCGCGCCGGTTCGTGCGCCAGCGGCTGGGCAAACGCGAAGTGGCGAGGGTGTGATGGCGAGCGTGGTCGACTCGGCTTCGGCGCTGTACTTCGCTGGCAAGGCCGCGGACGCGGAGGCCATGCTGCGGCGGCACATGCAACGCAACGCGCGCGACCATGCCGCCGCCTTTTGCCTGGGAAACATCCTGCTGGAAACGGGCAGGTACGAACAGGCAGAGTTCGTTCTGCGCACTGCGCTGCGGCAGAACGAAGAGGCAAGCGCGTATTGGCAGGCCATGGCGAGAGTGCAGGCCGCGCTCAAACGCACGGCCGAGGCGGCGGAGAGTGCGCGACAATCCGTGGCGCTGGCGCCGCAATCGGCCGATGCCCACGCGGCGATGGGCGATGTGATGGAGGTGATGGGGGCCTACGCCGAGGCGGAGCGTGCGTTTGAGCGGGCGATCGAGCTTGATCCGCACCATCGGCTGGCACGCGTACACCTCGCCGATATCGCGCTCGCCATGGGCAACCCGGAAGTGGCCGCGGCACGGGCGGAGCAAACGGTGGCGGCCACGAAGGAAGACCCGAACCACTTTCTGCAGTGCGCCACGGCCGCGGTCTTCTCGCTATACGCGGGAGACTGCGATGCGATTGAAGTGCATCGGCGGCACGCGCGGGTGGGGGCGCTGGTGGCGCGAATGTTGCCGCCCGACCCGGGGCCGGTCACCAACACGAAGGAGCCAGAGAGGCAGTTGCGCGTCGCGTTCCTTTCGCCCGATTTCATCCAGCACTCCTGCTCGTACTTTGTCGAGACGCTGGTCGACCATCTGGACCGCGCCAAGATCGCGCCGGTGGCGTTGTTCGCCTCGCACACCAGCGACCACGTGACCAGACGGCTCAAGGGAAAGTTCGCCGCGTGGCACGACCTGACCATGCCGACCGACACGGCGGTGCAGGCGCTCCTGCGGCGCGAGAAGATCGATGTCGCGGTTGACCTGGCGGGCTACACGGTGAACTCGATCGTGTGGCCCTTGCGGGCACGGCTCGCGCCCGTGCAGATTTCGTGGCTCGGGTATCCGCACGCGACGGCGATACCGGCGATGGATGCTCGCCTGGTAGACAGCCTGACCGACCCGATGGTGGCGCCAACAGACGCTGACGACGGAACCGTCGAGGGCGATGCGCTGGGGATGGAACGGCTGGTGCGCACGGATCCATGCTTCATCTGCTATCGCCCGCCAGTCGGCCCCGATGACCCCGGTTGTCCCGCGGTGTCGGCTATGCCGGGGTTGAAGGCCGATGCGCCCTTCACGCTGGGTTCGTTCAACCTGCTGGGCAAGTTGAGCGCTCGCACCAAAGACCTGTGGGCACGCGTGCTGAGAGAGGTGCCGCGCACAAGGCTTGTACTCAAGGATGCCGCGCTCGAACACGAAGAGGTCCGGGCCTACATCCGTAGCGAGTTTGCCAAGCGCGGCGTGGGCACAGAGCGCTTGGAACTGCTCGCCAAGACCAAGAGCCGCGACGAGCACCTGGCGTTGTACGGGAAGATCGATCTCGCGCTCGACCCGCTGCCATACAACGGCACGACGACCACCTGCGAGGCGATGTTCATGGGCGTGCCGGTGGTGACACTGGTGGGGCAGCCCGGCCTGCACGCGGGGCGTGTCGGGCTGAGCTTGTTGAGCGCGGTGGGGCTGCAAGCGCACTGCGCCCAGAGCGAAGACGCTTTGGTTGCCTTGGTGGCGCGGCTGGAGCGGGACCGCGACGGGCTTGCCGCGCTGCGAGCAAGTCTGCGTGGGCGGCTCATGGCATCGCCACTGTGCGATGGGCCGGCGTTTGCACGACGCTGGGAGGGGGCGGTACGGGGGTTGTGGCAGGAGTGGTGCCGTGCGTGACAACTCGCGGCGGGCTATGATCTTACCAGTAAGATTGTCGCGCACTGCTCAGTGGAGGTGTTGACATGGAATCCGTACCGGTGACGAAGCTGTCAACCAAGGGGCAGGTGGTGATTCCCGAGGAAGTGCGACGCAGGCTCGGGCTCACGCCCGGCACACGCTTTATCGTGTTCGCCGAGCCCGGCGCGGTGGTGTTCAAGACGATCCGGCGGCCTGATCCCAAGGAGCTTGCTGCTCTGCTCAGATCGGCACGAAGGGCCGCGAAGCGCGTGGGGATCACGAAGCGCGACGTCAGCCGGGCGGTCGCGGCTGTCCGTCACGACAGCGCGAATGGTCGTCGGCGGAGAGCGGCGTGAGTGTGCCGCGCGTAGTGCTCGACACGAACGTTATCGTGTCGGCGATGATCGCAGGTGGTGTGCCAGGGCGCGTGCTCAGCCGTGTTACGAGCGGGGCGTGCGAGTTGGTGCTCTCCGAGGCGATCCTTGTTGAACTGCACGCGGTGGTGTCAAGGCTGGCTCGGAAGGGCTGGGGTGCAGAAGGGGAGGCGGTGCTTGATGCAATCTCGCGGGCAGCCGTCATTGTGCGGCCGCGGCCGGTCAAGGGGTCGCTGTGCCGCGACCCTTCCGACGACAAGTTTCTCACCTGCGCAGCCGCAGTAGCCGCGGTGCTGGTGAGTGGAGATGGTGATCTGCTCGCGGCGGATGGACTTCTCGGCGTGCAGGTGATGCGGCCGCGAGCGTTTCTCGATTGGCTTGATGCTACCCGGTAGCCCTTCAGAGCGTGGGGCAACCAGCCGATAACCACACAGGCCCGATTGATTCAGGAGGCTTCCCGTGCGCGCTCTTCGCTTTGACGGCACCGCTGCCAGATTCCAACTCGATGCCCGTGATCCGGTGGCCGGGCCGGGCGAGGCCTTGGTGCGGCCACGCCGCATGGGCATCTGCTCGACCGACCTCGAAATCATCCGAGGCGGCAGCCGCTTCGTCGGCACGCTTGGGCACGAGTTCGTGGGAACCGTGGTGGACGTGAACGTGGCGGAAAAGGGAAACGGCGGCGGGGGCGCAACACACCCGCTCGCTGCCTCCTCGGGCAAGGGCCTCAAGGGCAAGCGTGTGGTGGCGGATATCAACGTGGTGTGCGGCAAGTGCGAAATGTGCCGCGCAGGCCTGAAGGCGCACTGCCGCAACCGCACGGTGATCGGCTGCGCCGGGCGCGACGGCTGCTTTGCCGATCTCATCGTGGTGCCAATCGCCAACCTGCACGTGGTGAGCGACAAGGTGGACGACGACCAGGCGGTGTTCGCGGAGCCCCTTGCGAGTGCCGCGCACGTGGCGCAAATGCTCCGGCACGATTCGCGCCAGTACGTAACCGTGCTGGGCGATGGCAAGATCGGCCTGCTGTGCGCGCAGGTCGCTGCACGCATCAACCCGAGCGTGCGTCTGCTCGGCAAGCACCCCGAAAAGTTCGGCCTGTGCGAAAAATGGGGAATCAAGCACCGGCATATAGATGAAGTGGGCCGCAGGCAGGATCAGGACGTGGTGATCGACTGCACCGGCAGCGCAAGCGGGCTGGAACTCGCGATGCAGTTGGTGCGGCCGCGCGGCAAGATCATCCTCAAAAGCACGATCTCGCCCATCCCCGTGCTTCCAGGCGCGCCGGTGCCGGGGGCCAACCACCCCGCGTGGGCGGTGCCCATGAATCTTGCCCCCATCGTCATCAACGAGATCGAGCTGGTGGGCAGCCGATGCGGGCCGATCGACGTGGCCCTGGGCATGCTCGAACGCGGCGAGGTAAACGTGCTGCCGCTCATCACGCGCCGCACACGCTTTGAGGAGGTCCTCGCCGCGCTCGAAGCCGCCAAGCAAGGGCAGATCAAGGTGCTGCTCGAGGCGGCGTGATGCTCGGTCAATCGCAATGATGCGCTCGTGGTCCTGCTTGCCCAACTGATCGCACCCGAACCAACACCCTTGCCGCGCCCCTCGGCGTGGTCATGGTTCCTGTTCGAGTCGCCGGTGGCCCTGGCCTGCGCGATCATGGCAACAGCGGTGGTGGCCGCGTGGGCACTGCACAGGAAGGGGCACGGGCTGATCGCATCAATGGTGGTAGCGCTGGGCGTGCTGATCGCGGTCGCCGGGACGGTCGTGAGCCTCCTAGTCGAAACGGGCCGCGAGCAGCTCACCCGGAGCACTCGCTACTTTGTTGAACGCGTCGCGCACGGCGACCACGCGGCGATCGAGGGGATGCTGACCGATCGCGCAAGCGTGCGGGTGCTGGGGGCGAGGCAGCGGGTGGAGCGCGAGCAGATCGTGCCGCGGGTGAAGGAGGATATGAACGGGCGCTACGCGTTGCGGGGGCGGCGGGCAGAGGTGAGCCGCGTGCAAGCGTGCATTGATGGGCTGGGCGTGGGGCGCACACAGTTCCGCTTGCAGGCCACGCACGAAGCCAGCGGGTACCCGGTGGGGATGTGGTGGGTGGTGCATTGGCGAATCGAGCGCGATGCCTGGCGGCTGAGCGGGCTTGAACTGGTCGCGTTTGACGGGATGAGCCCTGATGCCGACCCCGGATTCTGACCGGCGCGCTGCCGCGTGGCGCATCGACATGCCCGTCCGCGGCCCCATAGGCTCTGGAGCGGAGGGTCGAGCATGAGGAACGCTGTGATGGATGGGCCGCGCGAGCAGGTCGAGGTCAAGAGTCCGCCGCCGGCGCCGCGCGCGGCCGTGGGCGGCCCGAAGAAGGCGAGCTTCCTGCGGCAGTTCCTGAGCGCGCCGACACAGGTGGGGGCGGTCGCGCCCAGCAGCGCGGCCTTGGCGGCCGAGATGACGCGCGGCATCAACCTTGAAAAGGCCGATGTGGTGGTCGAATACGGGCCCGGCACCGGCGCGTTCACGGGGCAGGTGCTCAAGGCCACACGCCCGGATGCCAAGGTGTTCGCGATCGAGTTGAACGCCGCCATGGCCGCCGCCCTGCGCGCACGCTATCCGGCCCTCAAGCTCTACGAAGCCAGCGTGGCCGATGTGGCGAGCCTGTGCGAGCAAGAGGGGGTCGGACTCCCGCGGCTGGATGGGCAGGCAACCCGCGCCTTCATGCCCGGGCCCGGGGTGGATGTGATCGTGAGCGGCCTGCCGTGGGCCGCGTTCCCGGAAGACTTGCAGCGGACCATCCTCGCGGCCACGGTGCGCGTGCTCAAGCCGGGTGGCGTGCTGGCCACGTTCGCGTACACCATTGGGCTGCACACCAGCGCGGGCAAGCGGTTCCACGCGATGCTGCCCGAGTACTTCGCACGCGTTGAGCGCAGCCGCGTGGTGTGGCGAAACCTGCCGCCCGCGGTGGTGGTGCGGTGCTGGAGGTGAGGCACGCCGTGCGCCGACCTACACTGTTGGCGGATGGAATTTCAGCCGGAGAGGTGTCCGAGAGGCTGAAGGAACGCGACTGGAAATCGCGTAGACGGGCAACTGTCTCGGGAGTTCGAATCTCCCCCTCTCCGCTTCAGCGGGAGATGCTCCTTCGAGGGGCGTCTCCCGCCTTTGTTTTTTTGCCCGGCGCGCCGCACACGCACGCTTCCGCGGGGCGTGTGAGCCGTAGGCCCGGCACCCTCCCCCCGCCCCCTCACGGCTAAACTTCCTCCCTCAGTCCCCGTCGGATTGCCGCGGCCTGGTTCGGTGTTGCTCGTTGCTTCGCACACCCGCCCGCGGCACAACCCAACGCACGAAACGAGCCGTTCATGTCCGCCGATCACTCCAACGCCTCCGCCCCCGACCAGCCCCCCACTTCGGCCCCCGAGGCCGTCGAATCCGCCGCCGCGGCCGACGCGCCAAAGGCCCCCGCGAAGACCACCGACCCGATGAAGGGCCTCCCCTCCATCGCCAAGGCCCAGGTGATCGGCTCGGTCGGCACTGAACAGCCGTACCAAGGTGGCGGCAAGGGCGGCGGGCGCTTCGGCGACCGTGGACCCCGACGCAACGACAAGCCCTCCGAGCCCGCCGAAAAGGTGCCGGACACGCGCACGATGCTCAACACCGTGAGCGATGAGACTCGCGCTTCGTCCTCCGGCGGCCTTTCCGCCGAGATCGAGGCCGAGATCGCCGCGGCCATGTCCAGCGGCGAACTGCTGCCGCCCGACGCACCCGTCCATCACCACAAGCCCAACATCACCCACAAGCCCGGCGAGCCCGGCAAAATCCGCGGCCCCCGCGTGGTTGAAGGTGGGCGCGAGAAGCGCCACGGCACCATCGTGTCGGTCGGCCCTTCGGACATTTTCCTCGAGTTCGGCCCCAAAGAGCTCGGCGTGCTGCCCCGTCAGCAGTACAAAGAAGATGAAGAAGTGCCCGCGGCGGGCTCAACCATCGAGGTCGTCGTCGACCGCTTCGACACCACCGAGAGCCTCTTCCTCTGCTCACGCCCCACGGCCGTGCAGAAGGCCAAGTGGGAGCTCCTCGAAGTGGGCCAGGTGATCGAAGCCCGTGTGAGCGGCGTGAACAAGGGCGGGCTCGACCTTGAGGTCGCCGGCCACCGCGCCTTCATGCCCGCCGGGCAGGTCTCGCTCGACCGCATCGCCGACCTGTCGGTGTTCATCGGCGAGAAGTTCACCTGCACCGTGGTGCAGGTCGACACGCGCGGCAAGGGCAACATCGTGCTCTCGCGCCGCGACATGCTCAAGGCCGAGCGCGAGGAGAAGGCCAAGAAGATCAAGGAAACCCTGCAAGAGGGCCAGACCGTCGAAGGCACCGTGCGCAAGCTCATGCCCTTCGGCGCGTTCGTGGATATCGGCGGTGTGGACGGGCTCATCCACATCTCCGACCTCTCGTACGACCGCGTGCTGCCCGGCGAGAAGCACGTCGCCAAGCACGTGAGCGAGGGCGACGTTGTCAACGTCAAGGTCCTCAAGATCGATTGGGAAGCCAACAAGATCAGCCTGGGCCTCAAGCAGCTCGCCAGCGACCCGTTCTCGGTTGCCACCAACGCCATCGCCGTCGGCAGCGATATCTCCGGCACCGTGGTCCGCCTCACCGAGTTCGGCGCGTTCGTCAACATCGCGCCCGGCGTGGATGCCCTGCTGCACGTTTCCGAAATCTCGCGCAGGCGCATCAACACGCCCGGCGATGTGCTCAAGCAAGACCAGGTCATCACCGCCAAGATCATCAAGATCGAGGCCGACACCCGCCGCATCAGTCTCTCGATGAAGGCTCTGGAGAAGGCCCCCGAAGCCGACCCCAACGACCCGCGCACCGCCAAGCGCCTGGAACGCGAGAAGCAGGCCGCCGAGCGGCTCGCCGAACTCACCAAAGAAACACCCCAACTCCGCAAGCAGCGCGAAAAGTTCCGCAACAAGGACCTCACCGGCGGCTTCGGCAAGAAGGCCGCCTTCCTGGGCGGCGGGCTGGGCGACCTCAAACTCGGCCAGTAGGGCTGGCCGCGCCGCGCGGCTCACCATGATCCTCTTTGCCATCTACGCCGTGGTGGTCTGGTGGATGGCGATGCGACACCGGCGCACGCTGCCGGGCTTTGTCATCGCGGCCACGTGCGCCGTGCCCGTGCTGCTCGCGGCCCGCTTTGTGCCAGCGTTGTCATCGCTCGGCTTTTCTGCCGGTGCCGCGCCGCCCACCCCCGGGCGCGGCCTCGAAGGGGTGCAAATCCTCCTCTTCGCGGAGGGCATCGTGGTCTCGGGCGTCGCGCTCTTCATCGCGTGCCTGCCCCGCCCGCCGCGCGGCCGCCACTGCGGCTATTGCTGGTACGACCTCTCAGGCCTCGACGGCGAAATCGACGTGTGCCCCGAGTGCGGCACACCCCGCCACGGCTACGCGCGGGGGAAAAGGCGGGAAGAGCCACAGATGGGCACAGAAACACACAGATCAGAAATAAGGCGATTGGACGCAGATAGTCGCGGATGAACGCGGTCCAATCGCTCGCATCACTTTGCTGCTTCCGGGTCTTCCCCAGTGCCCAGTGCCAGATGCCCAGGGCCTTCCTCTTTCACGCACACGCCTTCACCGCCGCGGCCTGATCGGCCACGATGGTGAAGCCCGAATCCAGCCGCGTGAGCTTCATCACGTTGCGGATCGACTCGTTCATCTCAAAGATGGCGACCCTGCCCTTGCCGGCCTTGGCGAGCCGGTTGATCGCCACCAGCATGCCCAGCCCCACGCTGGCGATGAGGCCCACCTGGCCGAACCCGAGCGCGACCTTCCACCCCAGGCCCTTGGCCAAGGGCGTGATCTCGTTCTGAACGATCGTGGCCTCGTACTCGGCGATCTTCTCGCACTTGAGGTGAACGACAAGCACGCCGTTTTCGGCAACGGCCTTGATGAGTTGGGATTCAAACATGGTGTGGGCCGCGCGAAAAAGGGGTGGAGGGGCGGGGATGATAACCGACCTATGCCCCGTGCGTCAGTCGGCCTTGGCGGGCTGCTTCACCCCTCGCCGGTCGCGGAACGCGCCGTGGCAATCCTTGCAACTGGCCGCCAGACGCTTCATCGCACCGGACGCGGCGGCTCTGTCTATCGCTCTCGCCGCGAGCGCCGTTTCCAGCGCACTCGCCGCGCTGGCGCCCGCAGCCGCATGGGTGGCGTAGGCGGAATCACGGGAGGCCGCCGACGCGGCATCCGCGGCCGAGAGCCTCTGCGCATCGGCCAATCGCCCAGCCTCAGCCGCGGGCACAAGGTCCGGGTGATCGGCCGGCGCCGTCCAACCGGCCTTCTCGATGAGCTTGAGGCGGTCGAAGGCCTCATCGATCTGCAACATCGCCGCGACCAGACCATCAGGGCGCGAGACCTGCGGAAAGTCGTCGCTCGCGGCATCGAGTTGCTCGGCGCTCTGCGGCGTCGCGCCGGCAACACAGGCGTACAGCCCCGTGTAGTTGGCGGCCGTGCCCGCCTGCAGCAGTCGCGCGTGGGCCTCGTCGCGCGAGAGGCGACCAAGGCTCACCGCGATCACGCCCGCCGCCGCCGGGGAGCGGTGCTTGCCGTGGTGGCAGTGGATGTAGACCGGCCCGGGCAAATCGCGTGCGGCCCGCGCGAGCTCAAGCGCCCGCTCATCGCTCATCCCGTCGTAACCGATGGGCAGATGCACATAGCGCATGCCGCGGGCCGTCGCACGCGCGACATCGGGCTCGGCACCGTCGACAGAGATGATGGTGCGTATGCCCATGCCGCGCAGTTCATCGAACGCGGCGTCGCCTTCGGGCACCGCGCCGGAGATAAGGCCCTCACCGAACGGAACGAGGTTGTGCAGGGCCGATGCGGGGGCGGCAGCGACGGGAGCGTTGGCCCGGTGGCTCACCGTGGGCGAGCACGACGCGCCCGCGAAGATGGTGAGGGCCATGATCGCACCAATCGCGCGAGCCGCGCCAGGCACACCGCCTCGCAGCAGACTGGTGGCCACCGCCCAGCGCGTGCGTGCGAGCCGCATCACTTCGCGGCTCCCACTTGCTGGATGAACTTGTCGGCCTCAGCGATGCTCGCCTCCATCTCGCGCACCAGGCCCGCCACGTCGCTCTGAATCTGGGCCGAGGTGCCCTGCAAACTCGCGATGGCCCGCGCGTTGAGGTTGTGCTTCAGGAACAGCACCTGGTCCTTGAACGCGGCCAACACCGGAGCCATCTTGCCCTCGGCCGCCTTCATGGCGGCGATGAGCCGGTCATACTGCGTGCGCGTCTCGCCGAGCTGCTTCTCGCTGGCGCGGCGCATGGTGTCGCTGGAATACTGCTTCAGCTCCTCCCGCCACTCCGAGAACAGCGCATCGCCCACGGTCTGCACGCTCTCGATGCGGCCGCTCACCGCCTTGGCGCGGCTGTCGCTCGCTTCATACTCGCCCTTGAGCTTGTCGTAGCGGGCCTCGAGCTCCCTCACCTCCGGCGCGGCACCAGCGCCCGTCACCGCCAAAAACTCCTTGAGCGCGCTCTCAAACTGCTTCTTCGCCTCCGTCTGCGAGTCGCGCGCGGCCTGCACCTTGTCCACAAGTTGTTCACGCTTGGCGTACCCAAACGCTTCGGCGATGGCGATGCGCTGCGAAGCGCACCCCGCCAAGGGTGCGCCAACGCCCGCAAACGTGCCCGCCAACACCGCCCAGCCCGCCATGCGAACCGACGTAACCCCATGATGGATACGGACTTGCATAGTCGTTCTCGCCTCGCGTGCGGGTCTGGGTCCAGCGTAGCGTCGGGCGGGGCATCCGGGCAAACGTCCGGCCACGCGGTGGCGCAGAATCGGCGCGGCCGCGCGCCGGGATGGCATGTAGCCAAGAGATACGCGTTGCGACTAAGACTCGGCCGGCCGTCCACAGTGAAACCGCTTGTAAACTGCATCGCCCACGCCAATAATGGACCCCGCGCTATCGTGCAAACCATTGCTCACTTGGCGCGCGTGGGGCGGGGAAGGGGCGGGCACTCGCCCGTCATGATCTGAGCCATCACCAACATCAGGCGGCCGGCGCTGGGGCGGCCGCAAGCGGAACATCACCCCCAAGGGTCTATTCAAGGAGTTCGTATGGGTATGTGTAAAACAATGAAGTTCCTTTCGGTTGCGGCACTGGCCGCGTTTGCGGGCGGCTGCTCGCTGAACGATCCGGGTTACGACTACAACGGCGGCTGGCGTACCGGGCAGGCCGGCGCCAAGGCCGCGCCCGCGCCGGCCAAGGCTGAGAAGGCTCCCGCTCCCGCGGCCACCATGGGTGGCGGTCGTGGCGCGTCGTACCGCCCCACCGTTCCCGCCGGCTACGGCGTGAGCTCGATGGCGTTCCCCACGGGCGATGTCGCCTCCAGCGGCCTGTGGATCCACGAGCTGCTGCCGATGCAGGTTCGCGCGGGCCAGCCCTACAACATGGAGCTGCACGCCACCAACCTCACCAACGGCACCCTCCAGAACGTGATGGTCTCCAACAAGAGCCTCATGAACATGGCCATGACGGGCTCGACCCCGGCCGGTTCGGCGGGCGCCGACGGCAGCATGACCTGGGCCTTGGGCGATATCGCCGCGGGCGACACCAAGATCATCAAGATCACCGGCAAGGCCGACAAGGTCGGCCAGGCCAGCAACTGCCTCACAGCCAGCTTCAACAACGCGATGTGCATGACGCTCAACGTAGTGGAGCCCGCCCTGAAGCTCACCAAGATGATCACCCCCGAGGCCACCGTCTGCGACCCCGTCGTGATGACCTTCGAGGTCACCAACCCCGGTTCGGGCGTGGCCGAGAGCGTCGTGATCAAGGACACGCTGCCCGCGGGCCTCACCGTTGACGGCAAGCAGTCCATCGAACTGCCCGTCGGCAACCTCGGCCCCGGCGAGAGCAAGAAGCTCACCGCAACCGCCAAGGCCGCCAAGGCCGGCAAGTACGACAACATGGCAACCGCCGTGGCGTCGGGCGGGCTCGAGGCCAAGTCGGCCACCGTCTCCGCCAAGATCACCCAGCCCGTGCTGGCCATCACCGCCGACTGCCCCCAGGGCGGCATGATGGGCCGCGCCGGTCGTGACTTCACCTTCAAGTTCACCGTCTCCAACAAGGGTGACGCGTCCTGCAACTCCATGGTCTCGGCCCCGGTGCCCGCGGGCACCACGTTCGTCTCCGCCGACAGCGGCGGCGCGGCGAGCGGCAACGCGGTCTCCTGGAACCTCGGCTCGCTCGCCAACGGCGCAAGCAAGACCGTCTCCATGACCGTGAAGGCCAACGTCGCCGGGGCGATCAGCGCCATGGCAACGGCCACCTGCCCCTGCGCCGAGGCCGTCTCCGCCAACTGCGGCGTGACGACCACGGGCGTGCCCGACATCGGCACGCAGATCACCGACGACGACGGCGTGATCGAACTGGGCAAGACCCACAACTTCCGTTACGAGGTCAAGAACCAGGGCCTGGTTGATCTCACCAACGTGAAGATGGTCGCCACGCTCGATGCCGACCTCGACTTCGTCAGCACCGACTGGCCCGCCGGCGCCAAGGCCGACGGCAAGACGGTGACGTGGACCATCGGCACCCTCAAGCCGGGCGATGTGAAGAAGTACAACATCCTCTGCAAGGCCTCCAAGGCCGGGCAGCTGGTGATCCGTTCGATGACCACTTCCGACCAGACCAAGGAAGTGCGTAACGACGAGCAGGTCAACTACGTTCAGTAATGAACGGCGTTGAGCAGACGTTTCAACACAACGGCCCGGGTCGAAAGGCCCGGGCCGTTTTTCCTAAGCACTATTGATCGGGCAGCCGTGCCGCGCTGTGCGTGCGCGGCCACGCCCAACGAATCACACCCGCTTTCAGGAGCCTCGCATGACCACCCGAATGTTCGTGATCGCCGGACTCGCCCTCTCGCTCGTGGCCGCGGGCTGCGAAGAGAAGAAGGCCGAAACCACCAAGGCCGCCGATGCCGCCAAGGGCATGATGGACAAGGCCAAGGAGAGCGGCGCCAAAGCCGTGGACGCGACCAAGGAAGGCGCCACCAAGGCCGTTGAGGCCGCCAAGGAGGGGGCCGCGAAGGCCGTCGCCGCCGTCAGCAACGAGATGAAGACCGCCATGAAGGGCTACATCGATTCGCTGGGCGAGTCCAGCGGCATCATGGCCAAGATCAAGGGCCCGACCGATGCCGGCGAGGCCAAGCCCCTGGGCGAGGCCCTGGCCAAGAACGCCGGCTTCGCCAGCCTGCTCGACAAGGCGACGCCCGAGATCAAGAGCGCGATGAAGGCCGACTACGGCGCATCGCTTGACGGCGCGATGAAGGCCTTCACCGAGCAGAAGGACCGCATCATGAAGGACGGCACGCTGAGCAAGATGTTCGGCGATGCCCTCGGCAAGTTCAAGAGCTTCTCGCTCTGAGAAGCACGCGGCCGTGAGCCGCACAGGCGAGCCAGAACCAAGCACAACGCCCGGGCCACGAGGTCCGGGCGCTTTTGCTTGGGACCGGGCCGTTTCGACCCCCTGAACTACAGGATGAACGCTTGAAACGCTTTGAGCGATGACGGGTAAACTGCAACGACGCGGCCCGCCACAGCGGTGATCCGCGTTCGAGGAGCCCCAGCATGGTGAGATCGATCTTGTCGGTCATCGCGGGGTACGCCGTGATGTTCTTGCTGGTGTTCGTCGCCTTCACGTGCCTGTACTTGGCCGTGAGGGCCAACGGCGCGTTCGAGCCGGGCACCTACAACGTCGGCCTGCTGTGGATCGCGGCCTCCACCGTGCTGGGCACCGCCGCGGCGATTGCTGGCGGCTGGGTGTGCGCGCTCATTGCCCGCAGGCCCATGCCGGCTCGGGTGCTGGCGGGCATCGTCGTCGCGCTGGGCATGGTGCTGGCCGGGTTGTCGGTGGCCGCGCCCGCGGCAAACCCGGCCCCGCGCACCGCCGATGTGCCCAACCTCGAAGCCATGACCAAGGCCAGGCTGCCGCACTGGTTGGAGTTCGCCAGTCCCATCCTCAGCGCGGCGGGCGTGCTGGTCGGGGCGCGGCTCAAGAAATGATTCACACCGACGGCGCAGATGGCCGAGCAAGCAACGCGGAGCGCAAACGATGAATCGGCAAGAGCATTGGCGGGTGATCTTGGTCCTCGCGTGCGTGGGCGCCGTGGCGGCCCCGGTGCTGCCGCGCACACTGGCACGAGCGACTCGCACAAACCACTGTGCCGAACTCGCCGCCGCGCCCGAGCGGTGGAAGGGTTCGATCGACCTGGGCGCGGCACAACTCCACTTCTCGTTGGATGTGGACCGCGCAGGCACGCCCGTGTCGGGCACCCTGTCCATCCCCGAGCAGGGCGTGAAAGACTCCGCCCTCAAGGCCATGTCGGTGGACGGCGACCGATTGCGCTTCACGTTCGGAATGGCGCAGATGCCGCCCGCCACGCACGCCGCGTTTGATGTGGTGGTGGCCGCCGACGGCCAGACCGCCAAGGGCACCATGAAGCAGATGGGCCGCGACTTCCCCGTCGAAATGTCGCTGCTCAAGGATGGTGAGGAAGCGGGCCCGAAGCGGCCGCAGCACCCCAAGCCGCCGTACCCGTATTCGAGCCGCGAGGTGCTCGTAACCTCCGGCGATGGCGCCAAGCTGCCGGGCACGCTCACGGTGCCGGAAGAAGCGACGTTCGGCAAGGGGCCGCACCCCGCCGTGTTGATGGTCACCGGCTCGGGCACGCAAGACCGCGACGAGACCTTGCTCGGACACAAGCCGTTCCTCGTCCTCGCCGATGCCCTCACGCGCGCCGGCATCGCGGTGCTGCGCGTGGATGATCGCGGCTGGGGCGGCCACTTTGACCCCAAGGGCGAGCGCGTAACCACCGACGACTTCGTGCTCGACGCGAAGGCGTGCGTCGAGTTTCTGACCAAGCAGCCCGAAGTCGACGCCAAGCGCATCGGCATCGTGGGCCACTCCGAGGGCGGCATGATCGCGCCCATGCTCGCCGCCCAAGACGCCCGCCCGGCGTTCCTCGTGCTCCTCGCCGGGCCGGGCATCGCCGGCGATGAAGTCGTGCGCAGGCAGATCGTGACCATCCCGGCCGCGGCGGGCGCGCCCGCCGACAACGCCAAGACCCGCGAGCAAGCAGACAACCTTGTCAACGCGCTCAAACGCGACGCGGGCAACGACGAGCTCCTCGCCATCCTGCGCGAACTGGGCAAGGCGCAGCTCGGCCCCCAGATCGGCGACGAGGAGGCCAAGCAACTGGAGCAGAACATCCAGATGTCACTCGCTCGAATGCAAACGCCGTGGTTCAAACGATTCCTGCGGATCGACCCGGCGGACTACCTGCCCAAGGTGAAGGTGCCCGTGCTCGCGCTCAACGGGGAGATCGACCGGCAGGTTGAAGCGGGCCCCAACCTGCAAGGGATCGCCGCGGCACTGAAGCGCGGCGGCAACACCGACGTGCAAACCCGCGAAATGCCCGAACTCAACCACCTCTTCCAGCACGCCAAGACCGGCGGCATGGAGGAGTACGCGATGATCGAAGAAACAATGTCGCCCGAGGTGCTGGAGGTGGTCGTGGCGTGGGTGCGCAAACGGGCCGGGGTGACGAAGTGATGGACGCGACCACCGGAAGCGGCCGCCGCACCGCGGGAATGACGCGGGCGGGCAACGCGCCGAACCGGACCACGACGGCGGCCTCGGGACCGCGAGGACGATCGGGTTTGCCCCGTGGGTGCGGAGGGTTTATCATTGCATCCCCCGGGGGCATAGCTCAGTTTTGGTAGAGCGCATC
>FRDC01001219.1_pt1 | contig 35995 bp, 33 predicted proteins | sample 1106171 | NCBI WGS metagenome assembly FRDC01 (sample SAMEA3930566, study PRJEB13176) | freshwater metagenome | biome: Drinking water system; feature: drinking water; material: water | place: Singapore | collected 2014-12-20 | reverse complement strand
TCTTTATTTGGTTTTTAACCGGACACGCCTGTTTAAATTTTTTATTTCTTTTTTTCTGGAAAGCGCCGGCGCGAGTTCAGTCTTCTACAACTGCGTCCGCTTCAATTTCGATCAGCATTCTCGGATCAATGAGGGCTTTTACTTCAACCATCGTTGTTGCCGGAGGGTGATCCGCAAAAACTTCGCCATGCGCGCGCCCGTATTCCTGCCAGCGAGAAATATCCGTCACGAACATTCGCGTCCGAATGATGTTTTTCATCGATGCACCAAGGGGTTTCAACGCGCGCTCAATAATTTCCAAGCACCGACGCGCCTGGGCGTAGGCATCGCCTTCGGCATGCACTGTTCCATCTTCGTTGATGGCCACTGTTCCCGTCACGGCAATAACCCACCTTCTTTTCCCAGGGAGCGCCGCTGAAACTTCTTTGAGTGGGTTGCATGCCCCTTTTACTACCTGAAAATTAGAAAAATTTCTGCCCCTCTCTGGACGCTTCCCTCTGGGTCGGTTAAATCAGCGTGCACAGTATCCGGGGGGATATCCAGATGAAATCAGGTTCGAAGAAAGTGCTTCTAGCACTTGGGGTGTTTTGCGTTTTTCCTGCTTGTGGAAACAATTCAGAGAGACTTCCAGTTCAACGAGAGCGGCAAGGTATCCTCTCAAAATCAAAAGTTGAAAGTGTCTTAGAGCTAAAAAACGCGACTTGGAAAGAAGAGTGCGACGGGTCTCGGGATTCCATCAAGTTAGAAATTGCACAAGTCTTGGATGCGAAACAAGCCGAGCTAGATGCTTATAGAAAATTGCTTCCAGAAAGCCCGGGCTATAGCAGAATCCGCCTTGGTAGAGCACCCCATGAATTCATCCTCCGAGAACCTTCGGAAGTAAAAAAGGACCTAAGCCATGAATGGAAAGAATCTGAAGAAAGCTGGGAAGAACTGTATGAGCATTTTTTAGAAATTAAAAACGAGCCCATTAGTGCAAGATGGGACTACTTAGAGGTCTACTTCAACTCTATTGCAGGTTCAGACCGCGATCGAACAGTGGAAGGAGAAGATTATAGCCTCGGAAAAGACTCGGGACCAAAAATTGAAAAGCTCTTTCAAGAACTGAAAAAAACAAAGAGCTTTCTAGATTGTGTCGACAGAAACTTCAGTCCAGAAAGCCTTTCTTTCATCAATTCAATCGACCTTTATAAAGGCTTCTGGAAGAGAATCAACGACCCGAATCGAACTCCCGAAGAGAGACAAAACTCCTACACCTATTTCTTGAAATGGATTTCTTACGGCAGAGATGGATATACTTTTACCCCAAACCTCAGTATCAAAAAAATCTCAAAGGATGAAATTGAACTCCCAATTTTTTCAAATGCCTCGTCAGATATTCTCGAAAAGATCGAAAAGTACTCGGCTGAGATCTGGACCTTTCCTGATCTCAAACTAAAAATCCGCTGGGTAAATGATCTCACCGGAAGTCCGGAAAACTCGATATTCTCTCTGTTTATTGATCGTATCTTTGGTCGACGTTCTTATGTCTCAACGAATAAAAGGGAGATGCATCTTTTCCAAGATGTTCGCGCGACAACTATTCCACACGAGATAGGGCATGTGCTTGGTTTCCCAGATCGCTACTACGAAATCTGGAATGCCCAGAAGTGCTCCTATACTACTCAGTATTTGGAGATCGACGTCATGTCCTCCTCACCAACAGGACATGCCACTCTACAAGAACGCCTAGAACTGAAAGAAGCTTACTTGAAATAGCTCTTAGCGGTTTCCCTAAATGCCATGCTGTGGCAAGCTGTGAGAAATGTTCAGCTCACAACCGATTTCGCAGACTAAGAAAGGGATTACCTGGGGAGACCTGGCTGCCCTCGCCATTGTAGGCTTTTTGCTCTACGGGATGATTGCGACCGCTGAACGCTGGACTGGCGACCTTCAACCCAATTTTACGATCGATCTCTCTGATGAATCGCTACCAATGTACGCGCTCTATTCTCTTTTCCGCGCGCTGATTGCCTATTCCATTTCTCTGACCTTCACCCTGGTCTTTGGCTATTGGGCGGCAAAACAAAAAACAGCGGAACAAATCATCATCCCCCTAATGGATATCGGGCAATCTATTCCAGTTCTGGGATTTCTTCCTGGCCTCGTCCTGGGATTGATTTCCATTTTTCCACATTCCAATTTTGGTTTGGAACTGGCCTGTATTTTAATGATTTTCACCGGCCAGGTTTGGAACATGGCCTTTAGCTATTACTATTCGCTAAAATCGATTCCGAACTACTTTTTTGAGTTGAGCAGCAATGTCCGCCTCAGCACCTTTCAAAGAATGGTGCAGATTGAATTGCCCTACTCTGCCAGCGGACTGGCCTGGAACAGTTTGATGTCCATGGCCGGAGGATGGTTCTACCTCACGGTTTGCGAAGCGTTTGTATTGGGAGATCGGCAGTTCCGCTTACCGGGTTTGGGAAGCTTCATGGCCATGGCCATCGAACAAGGCAACACCCACGCCATTTTCTCGGGCCTGCTGGCGATGGTTTCGGTGATTGTGGGAATGGACTTCTTGCTCTGGCGTCCCATCGTCTCTTGGACTCGCCGATTTCGTTTAGATGAACAGCAGGACGCTGTACAGGAAATCCCCTTCATTCAACTGCTCCTTCGGGAGTCCAGCGTCGCCCGGTTCATGGGCGATTTTGTAAAGAAGTGGTTCCGAGAAGAACATGCCATTCAACAAATTCCGATTACGCCCAATCCAAAAATCCTGAAACGCGTGAAGTCCGTTCAAAGACGCTTTCGCTTTCCGGGCTTTATTGGAAAGCCTCTGAAGAAATTTAAAATGGGGAATAAGGCTGTCTTCATCGCCTTTGTGGTCGTGGGCTTCTGGCTTTCAGGGAAACTCTTCCGATTGCTGGAACCCCTGGCTTGGTCCGACTATCTCCACATCTTTCAAAGTGCAGCCTACACGTTTGGACGAGTCCTCTTTGCAGTTCTCGTTTCCACGCTCTGGGCAGTTCCCTTCGGACTTTGGGTCGGCCTCTCTCCACGCCTGACATTATTCTTTCAGCCGGTGATTCAAGTGGCGGCTTCCTTTCCTGCTCCCATGCTCTACCCCATTGTGCTCACGGCTTTGAGTCTACTGGGAATTCAATTGGGAATTGGAGCCGGCGTCCTCATGCTCTTAGGAGTTCAATGGTACGTGCTTTTCAACGTGCTAGCAGGAGCGGCCGTTATTTCGAGAGAGCTGCGCGATACCTTTAAACTCACCGGCATTTCTTCGAAAGAAACTTGGCTGAATCTTTATCTGCCTTCCATTTTCCCATCTTTAGTAACCGGATGGGTAACTGCTGCGGGAGGCGCATGGAACGCCAGCATTGTTTCGGAATACATTCAATTTAAAGGGGAGACCTTGAAGACTGTGGGGCTCGGCGCTTTAATCAGTGAGGCCACTGCATCGGCAAATTATTCTCTGCTCGCAGGATCCCTCATTATGATGGTAATCATCGTGGTAAGTTTAAATCGACTGGTTTGGCATCCACTTTATAGTTATGTCGAACGAAGATTCCGTTTTGAAAGGTAATTGGCAACCATGGCATCGGCAACTCACACCTCAGACAGTCTGTTGGACCTGAAAGGGATCTACCAGACCTACATTCTCGACTCTGGTCGCAGAGTGAAGGTGCTGGAGAACGTGAACCTTTCAGTAAACCACAATGAAGTGCTGGTACTGCTCGGACCTTCAGGTTCTGGGAAAAGCACGTGTCTGCGAATCATGGCCGGCCTTTTGAAACCCACGCAGGGAAAAGTTCTAATGAACGGCGAAAAGCTGTCTGGAACCAATCCGAACATTGCACTGGTCTTTCAAAGTTTTGCGCTACTGCCTTGGCTGAACGTTGCTGACAACGTAGCCCTCGGTTTGAAACCGCTAAAACTCTCGGAAGCCGAAGTCAATTCACGGGTAAAGAAGGCCATCGATCTCGTCGGTCTCGAGGGCTTCGAAGAAGCTTATCCGAAGGAACTCTCAGGAGGAATGAAACAGCGCGTGGGTTTTGCGCGAGCATTGGTCATGGAGCGGCCAATTCTCTGTTTGGATGAACCCTTTAGCGCTCTAGACGTTTTGACCGCTGAAGCCCTTCGCAAAGAAGTCCTGAATCTTTGGCTCAATAAAAAGACGATTACAGAGAGCGTGATTCTCGTCACGCACAATATTACCGAAGCCGTTTCGATGGGGAGTCGAATTCTGGTCATGGGAACAAACCCTGGGCAGATTCGATTCACCATTCGAAATGATCTCGCGTATCCCCGCGATGAAAAAACGGCCGCGTTTAAGAGCTTGGTCGAAAGCATTCACGACGTGATCACTGAAGCCATCATTCCGGACACGCCGGAATGGATTCCGCCGGCATTAGCTGGGTCCACCATTGAATCGTTACCCAAGGTCAACCTCAACGAAGTGATCGGTCTCATCGAGATGATTTCGCAAGAAGGCGGCCGTGCAGACGCGTTCGCGCTTGCTCACAAACTCATGAAGGACTCGTTACAGATTCTGATGATGGCGAAAGCCGCAGAACTTCTGGAGTTGGTAGATACCCCGAAGAACTCCGTCGTTCTGACCGATTTGGGACGAAACTTTGTCAAAGCCGACATCAATGGCCGAAAGAAAATGATTTATCAGAGCATGATGCAACTCAAGCTCACGCAACTCTTTCATCAACGCCTGTCAGCGCTCGAAGAACTTTCGATTGGCCGAGAAGAAGCGATTCAAGCTATCCATGAATGGCTGCCGAATGAAAACCCTGAGGACGTGTTTGATACGCTGATTCAGTGGGGACGGTTTGGCGAAGTCTTTGGTTACAACGACGATAGTAAGCTGGTTTATATCGACCGGCACGAAGACCAAACCGCCAGTTAAGCTGTTTGCTGTTTGCAGTCTACAGAAGCAGGCAGCAGCTAGCAGAAGCAGTTACGGTTGACTGTTGCCAACAGTCCCTGTTTCAGCAAACAGATGCCAGCTTCCGCAGACTGCAAACAGCAAACCGATCAGTGTTCCCGATCAGTTTCGGATCGCGGTGTAAATGCGGTGAACGTCGTCGTTGTCGTCGACTGAACCAAGGAAGTCCTGAACTTCTTTTTGAGCACCGGAATCTAAATCCATGTAGTTCTTGGCTTGGTAACTCAATTCTGAAAATGAAATAGACCAACCTGCTTCGGTGAGTGCTTTGTTGACAGCGTCCAAATCAGTGGGATCGCAGAAGAAGCGTGCACCCACGTGTCCGGGCGGAATTTCAGAAGCCTCGAGGGGTTCCACATTCTGAGCACCGGCTTCGATGGCTGCCTCTTCGGAATCCTTCTTTTCAGCATGAGTGGCTTCGATCACTCCGAGGCGATCGAACATCCAGCTCACCGCCCCGGCCGAACCCAGCTGCCCCTTCCGAAAGAGGACTCGGATGTCTGCTGCGGTGCGATTCTTATTGTCAGTCAGGCACTCCACAATGATCGGAACACGATGCGGAGCAAAGCCTTCGTAGGTCACCATTTCGTAAACAATATTGTCACCGAGTAAACCCGCACCGCGCTTAATCCCGCGCTCAATCGTATCGCGAGGAACCGAAGCCTTCTTCGCGGCTTCTACAGCAGCACGAAGACGGGAATTGTTAGCCGGATTGGGATCCCCAATCTTGGCCGAGACGATGATTTCCTTAACCAGTTTTCCGATCAATGCTCCGCGCTTTGAAGAGTTCTCAACGCGACCAGCATGTTTCCACTGCGCACCCATAGTTGTATTCCGTTTCTATGGGGGAGTTCTTAACCTATTTTAAGGTAAATCGGAATGTTTTGCTGGCAGGACTGCTTATGGCGTCTTTTATGCCAAAAACTCGCCAATAATAGGTGGCCCGAACAGAGCTTTTCAGGATGTGAAAGTTCTCAACACTGGCTTTTTTAACCAGGATGTTCTTGAAATCGGGGTCACTGGAAACCTCGAGTTGATAAAACTTCACAGGATCGGTTTTCAACCAGGTCAGTAGAATTCCATCGCGAGCGGCCTTAGCTATAGGCAACCCTGCCTTATCGTGCGGAGAAACCAAAGTGGGCGGCTGAATTCTCAGAGAGGTTTTAGGTTTGGGCTTAGGTGCTACTGGAGATGGCTTGGACTTGCTTGTTCCGAAGAGTTTCTCCGCCATCTTTACAATAGGTGAAACAAGAGGGGTCGGGGCTTCTTCTTTTACGGCTTGGGCTGGACTTGGAGCAGAGAGTGGAACGGGTTTCTGTCCGTGGAGCGACTTCACAAAAAGAGAACGGGACTCACTGGTGGAGGGCAAGTGCACAGCCGTGACATCGGCTTCGATTCTCCAGTAAAGAAGCCCTTCGACATCGAGTTTCACTACGGCCTGGGTCGAGCGCCCCAGATGCATTTCTTTCACGACTTGATTGAAGGTCGGGTCTTTTGCAAACTTCAATGTGTAAGAGTCATAGGCTGGAGCGCCCTGCCAGCTAAATACATGAGTGGCGCCATAGTCGAAGGACACCTGCGTCTCCGGACTAAGAAGCGGCAGCACCGCCTTTCTAATCAATTCAATACTTCGAGTTTCGCTGATGCCCACGGGGTCCAATCCCGACTCCTGCGTGCCTCTTACTCGCCAAAAGAATTTCCCTGCAGGTAACTGCGCCTCGTAAAAGTCAGCCGGGACGACCTGAGAAAAAACGGGGACTGAAAAATCCTCTGCCGATCTCGAAATTTCAAGCTTGAGGGCCTGAGAACGACCCGCTGTTGTCGGCTTCCAAGCCATTTTGACTTTGCTGAGATTTCCACCTCTCTCGGACATTACAAAATAGGTTCCAGCATCAGGCTCTTTCAAAATAGCGGGAACGCGACTGACCTGAACAACCCCGTCATCGGTGATCTCTACTCGGTGTTCTGAAGAAACTTCACGGCTCCGCTTTCCCTCGAGCAAAGTTACTTTTCCGGATACAATGTTTAGGAAGAGAGCGCTATCCGTGGCGAGTAAAACTCCCTCGCCCCTGGCAACGTCGACACTGCGACTCTTCGTCGAAATCAGAAGTCCGTTTTCACCTGCGCGGTAGGAAGCGGATCCCCGAGAGAGCCGTAGAACGACCTGTCCCTGGGACCGATCGAGCGTGACGAAAGAATTTTCATTCAACCGCAGAATTCCACCGTCGAAGAGCTCAATCACGGCCTTGGAAGAAAAAGTCGTCCGAATAGAATCTTTCGCGAAGAGAGAGAAGCCTGTGCCAACCTCAAGCCAGCGGTACTGATTCGAGGAACGTCGTTTGACGTCTCCCCCAATAGACTTCGCCACTGCGACTTCGTCGCCCGTATCACTCTGAAGAAAATCTTTTCTAAAATCTCGGACGAGTTCCACACTGGAAGCCACCGCCACCAGGGTTGGTAAAATCAATGCTGCAACGTGTCTACGCCAGCGTCCGGTTTCTAATTGAGAAGATTCCACGTCCACGTATCGGAAGTTTTTTCGCCTCAGTAAATATCCAAAAAATGACGATGAGTGTTGTTGAGGAAACTTTTGAAATACTCTCGACGAATTGCCATCGGAACGAAGTTACTCGTTTTGGTTGCAGCGGCCCTTCTCTTCACGGTGGGCGGCCTGACCTTCAATTCCCTCAACACCTTTAACAAGGAAGCTTTAAATAGCACGTTCCTTTCGTCCGACCTCATCACGGCTACCAAAACCTCCGAAATTCACTCCTGGCTTTCGACAGTTCTAAAACGAGCTGAAGGAATTGCGAATGCTGGAAAAAGCTTTGTCCCCAGTCTCAACGAAAAAGACCTTCTCTTTGTGGAAATCAGCGAGTCTGGCACGGTGACATTTCGGTGGATCAACGGAGTCATCGGTCGCAAGGTAGCATTTTCGGAGAGCAAACTCATTGAAATCCGAACCCTCACTCGGCCCAATAAATCCAAACTCGAGGCCGGCTTTGCTCAAACTTACGGCATCACTCTTCCAAGTCAACACCGGGTGCTTTGGTTGATTCTGCCTCTAGTTGGAAAACCTGGCTATCTATCCGTCGGCGTGATGCAAGATGCGCTAACGAAGAGTTTCGAAGAGACCGCGCCCTACACCTTTGCATTGTACAACCGCGAAGGAGCACTTCTCACTGAACCTGGCAGCCCGTTTCCCCCGAAATTAAAAGACGGACTGAACCTCGAAATCGTTCGAAAAATGCTGATGTCGGAGCTGCCCCGAGACTCTCTGGAATTCGAGTCCAACGGACAAGACTATCTCGGCACCTATTCTAAACTGGGAATTGCTGAGCTGAGCGTACTCGGTGCCATTCCTAAAAGTACGGCTCTTACGAGTGGCCTCTCTCTAATCAAACGCTCGTTTCTCATTGCGGCTCTCATTGTCTCGGTCTTCCTGATTCTCGTTTACCTCTTTGGAGAATCTCTTGCTGCACCCATTCGAAAACTGAAGCGTGCCACACGTCAAATTTCCAAGGGGAATTACGAAGTCGATGTCGCAGTTCGCACGGGCGACGAAATAGCAGACCTCGCCATTGGATTTAACTTCATGAGCATGGAGATTTCTAAACGCGTTGAAAACCTCACGAAGATCACCGAAGCCTCTCAAAAGATGAGCACCTTGGTAGACTCGGTCGAAGTCCTAGAATTCACCTCCGACACCTTGATGGAGCTCCTCAAATGCAAACGCGGAATTGCCTGGTATCGCCACTCCCGAGACGCTGCTGCTGAGGAACTAAAAACCGTGAAGCGAAACTGGTTTGACGAATCGCAAATCTCCGTTCGACAGCTTGCGGATAAAATTGGAACCTCCGAACAGATCATGAAAATTCGCCTAGAAACGGGATATGCCCTCGCCGCTCCCATTACTGAAAATGCAGAAGTGGTAGGATACGTTGTTGTCACCGACCGGTTCAGCTCTTCTTATGACTTTCACGACGAGGATTTTTCTATCGCCAACTCCGTACTCGCTTCGACTTGCAACGCCTTTGACAATATTCAACTTCTGGGTGCAACCGCCGAGGCCGCTCGAGTGGAAAAGGAACGGGAGACCTCTCAATACGTTCAAGAAACCGCCTTCCCACCCGCTTCTCTAGTTCGTGACAGTATTGAAATTGAGAGCGCCTACTTGCCGGCCGTTCCCTGCGGCGGGGATTGGTGGGGGTGCTTGGAATTCGGAACGGACAAACTTCTGCTGGCTATTGGCAATGCTTCGGGAATGGGTACTTCTGCTGCCATGGCGGCTGCGACTACAAGATCTGCCTTCAGCGTCTTGCATGGCATTGGAAAAAATTCTCCCATGCTTGCTTCTTCTCCGAACATCATTCTTCACTTACTGAATAAAGCCGTATTCGAAGCCGGCCAGGGCAATATCCTGATGACCCTATTTGTGGCGGTACTGGATTTGAAATCAGGGGAACTCACTTACGCGAACGCGTCCCACGATCCAGCTTACCTCTATAGACCCACGATAGCTGGCGAAGAAGGCTCGAAGGAAAATCTGAGCCCCCTCGAATCGGAGCTGGGGCCCCGCTTAGGACAATCAGAGAAGGCCTTCTACAAACAATCCAAGGTTCAGCTACGGGCCGAAGATCGCCTCATCCTTTATACAGACGGAATTCCCGAGGGTCAGGACAGCCACTCCCTGGAATATGGAGAGGGGAAGTTTGTGGAGTCTTTGCTCGCCAATATGCACCGCAAACCCGCTGACTTGCGCGACGGTGTGTTGGCAGATTTCCGGCAGTATATCGATAAAGAACCCCTCCACGACGACGCCACGCTCGTGATCTGCCTTGTCAAAGCCTTCGCTCAGAGTTAAATCATCTCTATGAAAGTTTGTGTCGGCATTTGCGGCAGCATTGCTTCGTATCGAAGCCCCGAGCTGATCAAGCGCCTGGTTGCTCAGGGACATGAGGTCCGTGCCATTCTCACCCAGTCGGCTGGGGAATTTGTCACACCGAAGGTCTTGGAAACCTTTTCAAACCAACCAGTCACTTCGCATGACTCCTTCGACTCGAGTCACTTTGCCACAGATCATATTTCACTCGCGCGTTGGGCGGATGTGTTTGTTGTTTACGGCGCCACGGCAAATTTTTTAGCCAAGCAGGCCCATGGTTTTGGCGATGATGCTTTGAGCCTGCAGCTTTTGGCCTTCAAAGGCCGAGTCGTGGTCGCCCCGGCAATGAATCCGGCCATGTGGGAACATCCAGCTGTTGAACAAAATGTTTCAACACTCCGGGGGCGAGGAATTCAGTTCGTTGGTCCGATCGAAGGAACCGTGGCCTGCGGTGAAACGGGGTTTGGCCACGTGGCGACGGATGAAGAAATTTTAGCAGCGATTTTTGGAAGTGAACGCACCTCCGTCACGAGCAGCCGAGATGTGCCGCCTTCGATTCTCTCTCGCAAAAAGATATTAATCTCCGCAGGGCCCATGCGAACCGCTGTCGATCCTGTCCGGTTCGTACAAAATCGTTCGTCCGGAAAAATGGGATACGAACTCGCGCGCGAAGCTCAAGCGGGCGGCGCGTTTGTCACTGTTCTTCTCGGTCCGGTGAATCCATCGATGGAAGCTGCTTATCGCGCTATTCCAGGTGCTGAGATTATTCGGTACGAATCCCCGACGGATTATTCTTCAAAACTTTTAGCTCTTGCCGATGGGTTTGATTTCTTTTTCTCTGCAGCTGCGGTTTTAGATTTCGATGTGGAAGCCAATGACAGAAAGCTCGAGAGAAGCGAGCTTTCTAAAGGGGATCTTCGACTTTCCATCAACCCAGTGCAAGATTGGGTTTCCGCCGTGGCACATGCAAAAAAACCGCATCAGCGCGTGATTGCTTTTGCGGCTGAGTTTGGAACAGATGCTGAGATTCTGGAACGTGCTAAGAAAAAACTGGTCGCTAAGAAGGCGGATCTCCTCATTGCCAATCCAGTGCGCCCCAGTCTAGGGCCTGATGCCGATCAAAATGAAATTTGGATTTTAAGACCGAGCGGAGAGACTCTCCATTTTGGACCCGCGCAAAAATCGCTCGTCGCCAAAGAAATTCTAAAACACATTCCCTGATGCTGACACTCCTCCTTCTCATTTCTACTGCGTGGGCAATCGACCCCATCGAAACCAACGAAGTGAAAGTGGTGAATCCCCCAAAATGGCTGACCAGCGCAAAGGTCGACAAGGTTGTGCAACGAGTTCAAGGCATCTTGGAATGGGATATTCGAAAGATCCAAGTCTACTGGCATCCCGACCGTACGGAGTTTGAAAGATCGCACGGTTATGGTTCGGCGGTGTTGGCTTACTCCCGCAAGCAAGACAAGACCGTTCACATGGGCCCCAAGATCGCGAAAGAAAACTTCGAGGCCATCTTTGGTCACGAACTCACTCACGTGATTCTCTTCCAAAAGTATGGGGATGCGATTCCGAAGTGGTTAGAAGAAGGGCTGGCCAATTACGTTGGGAAGCAAGGCAAGGTGGATTATGGCTGGCTTGCCGCTCAGGCCCCTCGCGATGTCACGACTCTCTCCCACCCCTTTAAAGGAATCTCGAGCGAAGGTTCTTACGACCACGCCCGGTTTCACTACATGGCGTCGACGGCACTGATCGAAATGATCGCCGCTAAGTGCGATTTAGAGGATTTGCTTCAACTTTCGGTGGGTAAAAAACTCGAAAACTTCTTAAGCACCTACTGTGGGATTAGCGACGTCAATCAGGCCTATTCGAGCTGGATTAAGAAGAAGAATCCTTCAAAAAAATCAGCCATCTAGGCCCCCTACTCTTTTAGTCAAAAATATGAGAGAGTGCCGTCGACTAAAGGAGAATCCTACCTATGTTCCCAACGAAAAATAGCATCCCTGAAAAGAACCGAGTTCAACTCTGTGGCCTCCTCCAGGAGCGCCTGGCGGATACCATGGACTTGAAATCCCATTGCAAGCAAGCGCATTGGAATGTCAAAGGCCCGAGCTTCTTCGAATTGCATGAACTCTTCGATAAAATTTCTGCCGACGTTGAGACTTACGTCGATGAAATTGCTGAGCGCATGGTTCAGCTCGGCGGCTCCGTCGAAGGAACGATCCGTTCTTCGGCTAAGAAAAGTAGCTTGCAAGAATATCCGGCCGGAATTTTCGGCGGGAAAGAACATGTGAATGCGCTGGCGCATTCCCTGGCCTTCTACGGCGAATTGGTCCGCAAGGCGATCGATCAATCCGGCGAGTTAAAAGATGCCGACTCCGCAGATCTTTTCACCGAAATCTCTCGGGGAATCGACAAGTGGTTGTGGATGGTCGAAGCTCACGTTCACACTGACAAATAAGCTCTTGATTTTTTGACCCTCCGCAACTAATGCGCCCAACTGGGTGTTGCGGAGGGTCTCTTCTTGAAAAAATTCATCATTTTCGGTTTGGCGGTTTTAGTTCCATCTTCTTCTTTTGCGATTGGAGACTGGGAAGGTTGGACCCGATGTATCCACAATTGCCATCTCGATATTAGTCGCCCCATCTATAAAAGCTGCGAGACCATCTGCCACGAACGCTATCACAAAGTGAGTGGCGAATCGGACTGCGTGAAAAATCTCGCGCTCGAAATGCAGGGCGAGCAGGATAGCCCGCAGATCCAAGCGCTTTGGCAGGAAGTTTTTCAGATTAACGTCGACTGAAGAAGACGGGCTACTGGCTGCAGGAAACTGTCCCAGTAAACGGGGACGGGAACTGGGTCTGGTCTACTTGCTGTGGACCAGTTTGTAGAGCATGGCACCCAACGTTCGGGCAGCAGGCATCGGGCATCTGAAACAGTTTCAGTTTTCAGTAAAAGCAAGACAACCAGAACCAGTTCCAGTTTCTGCAGTCAGGGACCGCTTCCTGTAGCCAGTAGCCGGTCCGAGCCCGTTTCGGTTACGGATGCCTGATGCCCGCTGCCTGATTAGGTGCTGGCAGTGATCGCGCGGAAGTACTCTCTCCGCATAATCGCAATCGCTTCGATCGAAATATCTTTCGGGCACGCCGCTTGGCACTCACCAATATTGGTGCAATTGCCGAAACCTTCGTCGTCCATTTGCTTCACCATGCGTTGAACACGGCGGGCTTTTTCGACCTGGCCTTGGGGCATGATCGACATTTGCGAGATCTTTGCAGCTGTAAACAGCGATGCCGAAGCATTCGGGCATGCGGCCACACAGGCTCCGCAGCCGATGCACGCAGCCATGTCCATCGCTTTTTCTGCCTGATCTTTGCCGATCAGAATAGCATTGCCGTCGATGTGCTTTCCCGATTTAGCGGAAGTGTAACCGCCCGAAGCAATAATTCTGTCAAAAGCGCCGCGATCTACAACGAGATCTTTGATTACCGGAAAGGCTTTCGCTCTCCACGGTTCGATGATGACATTGTCGCCATCTTTGAAAGCGCGCATGTGCAGTTGGCAGGTCGCGCTAGCTTTCCAGGGTCCGTGGGCTTGGCCATTGATGACGACTCCGCAGCTTCCGCAAATTCCTTCGCGGCAATCGCTGTCGAATTCGACTGGCGCTTCCCCATTCTTCGCGAGCTTTTCGTTGAGAAAATCGAGCATTTCCAAAAACGACATATCAGCCGTGACTCCCTCGAGTGGGTAGGTCACGAACTTGCCGGCTTTATCCGGTCCTGCTTGTCGCCAGATCATTAAGTTGAGCTTCATTCGTCTTGCTTGCGACATTTCTAGGCTCCCTTATTTATAACTTCTTTGAGCAAGGTGAACGTTATCGAACGTGAGCGGTTCTTTGTGTAAGACCGGTTCCTTGTCGACGCCCTGGAATTCCCAAGCGGCGACGTAGGAAAAATTCGCATCGTCTCGCTGTGCTTCGCCTTCCGGAGTTTGACTCTCCACTCGAAAGTGGCCTCCGCAAGATTCCTTGCGATTAAGTGCATCGCGAGCCATGAGCTCGCCCAATTCTAAAAAGTCGGCCACACGGCCGGCCATTTCTAAATTCTTATTGAGTTCATCGCCCGTTCCTTGCAGCGAAAACCCACTCCAAAATTCTTTTCGAAGTTCGGGCAGAGCCTTCAGAGTCTTCTTCAAACCCTCTTCGCTTCGAGCCATTCCGACTTCGTCCCACATCAGCTTACCGAGTTCGCGGTAGAAATCGTTGACCGTCTTCTTGCCCTTCTTACCGACTTCGAGAAGTTTATCGATGTTGGCCTGAACATTTTTTTCAGCTTCCAGGAATGCCGGGTGGTCGTTTCGAACTTTCGGCATGGAGTTGCTGGCAATGTAGTGCCCCACCGTATAGGGAATAACGAAATACCCATCAGCCAAACCCTGCATCAGCGCGCTGGCGCCCAAACGGTTTGCTCCGTGATCTGAGAAATTCGCCTCACCCATGACATGAAGGCCGGGAACATTGCTCATCAAGTTGTAATCCACCCAGAGGCCACCCATCGTGTAATGAACAGCGGGATAAATGCGCATCGGGACTTGGTAGGGATCTTCGTCCGTGATTCGCTGATACATTTCAAAAAGGTTGCCGTACTTTTCGCGAATGACATTCAAACCATCGCGCTTAATGGCGTCGCGGAAATCGAGGTAAACCGCCAATCCACTTTCACCCACCCCGCGCCCCTCGTCGCAAACTTCCTTCGCATTGCGAGAAGCGACGTCGCGTGGAACCAAGTTTCCAAAAGCGGGATACTTGCGTTCTAAATAGTAGTCGCGCGCTTCTTCGGGAATTTGACTCGGAGGCTTGCTGACGTCTGCCTTGTTCTTCGGCACCCAAACACGACCGTCATTTCTCAAGCTTTCGCTCATCAGGGTGAGTTTAGATTGGTGATCGCCGGAAACGGGAATGCATGTCGGATGAATTTGAGTGAAGCAAGGATTGCCGAAGAAAGCGCCGCGCTTGTAGCAGCGCCAGACGGCCGTTGCATTGGAATTCATAGCATTCGTCGACAGATAATAAATTCGACCATAACCGCCCGTGGCTAACAACACGGCATCGGCCTCGTGTCGCTCCAACGCTCCGGTAACCAAGTTGCGCACGATGATTCCACGAGCACGACCTTCGACCAAAACCAGATCCATCATCTCGCGACGGGTGTAGAGCTTGACGTGACCGGCATCGACCTGTCTCATCAACGCGCCGTAAGCGCCCAGCAAGAGCTGTTGCCCCGTTTGTCCGCGAGCGTAGAACGTTCGAGATACTTGCGTCCCACCGAAGGAGCGATTCGCCAGCTCACCGCTATATTCGCGAGCAAACGGAACCCCTTGAGCCACACACTGATCGATAATGGCAGTACTTACTTCCGCCAAGCGGTACACGTTGGCTTCGCGAGAGCGAAAGTCGCCGCCCTTCACGGTGTCGTAAAACAAACGCCAAACACTGTCGCCATCGTTGGCGTAATTTTTGGCCGCATTGATTCCGCCTTGAGCCGCAATGCTGTGAGCGCGGCGCGGAGAATCGTGCAAAGTGAAAGCCTTCACTTGGTAGCCCAGTTCCGCCAATGAAGCCGCAGCGGAAGAACCTGCTAATCCGGTGCCGACCACAATAATACTGTGCTTGCGCTTATTGGCGGGATTGACCAGCTTGATTTCGCTACGATGTTTTTCCCACTTCTCTTGAATGGAGCCGGCTGGAATTTTTGGATCGAGTTTAGAGGACACGGGTGCCACCTCCGCCGTTGATAACAAAGTAGACGTAGAGCGGGAGTGATAAGAATCCAACCGCGAGAATCACAGCAATCAACCAGCTCAACAGGTAAGCGGTTTTATGAGAACGCCCATTCATCAAACCAAGCGATTGCAGCGCGCTCCAAATTCCGTGACGAAGATGGCCCCAAAGAAAAAGCATGGCCACCATGTAGAACCCTACGAAGAAGGGATTCTGAAAAGTCTCTGTGACGATTCGAAACATATCGCGAGCAGGAGCGCCGTTGATTTCGACTTTGTAGCCATCATGAATTTCTGGACCAAAGCGGAACTGCCTCACGTGCACAATCAAAAATACTAAGAGCACCAAGCCCGAAACAATCATGGTGCGCGAAGAGGTCGAACTCTTCACCGGACCTGATTTGGATCCCAAAGTTTTGTAGCCGTGGGGACGAGCCTTGGCGTGATTAATCTTTAAAAAAATCCCGTTCACAATGTGCAGGAAAAACATTGTAGCCAAACCGATTTCGGCCACCAAAACGAAAAGCTTGTAGCTATTCAAAGTAGCGGAGTAGGTATTGAAAGCCACCCCACCCGGCACATAGAGCAGAAGATTTTCAGCTAGGTGGAGCACGGTGAATGCGAACAATGCCACGCCGGTGACTGCGGTGAGCAGTTTCTTCAGCAGCGAGGAGCCGAGAGCTTCTTTCAGTGGAATCATGGATTAGAACCTTAATCCAAGTACGTTGATTTCGCAGCAGATTTATAAGAACCAAATGCCAAAACAGATCAATGCACCGATGGCCAAACTCACCCGAGAAGAGGCTTTGCGCAGCCCCGCCAGGAGCGGCGAAGCTGGTCCTGAGGCATCCTGAATTTTGATCAGCACGCGCAACGCCCAGGGAGAAATCGCCCAGGGTAGCGCCGCAACGCTCCAACTCCAATACCCCCGCCAAACGCCCACCCCTAAACTGAGGGCGACCAAGAAATAAAAGATCGGCAGAGCGCGCTTGGCTTTTCGAAAGCCGAGAACGCTGGCCAGGGTCTTCGAACCGCGGAGAGAGTCCCACGGAATAAGTTGGAGATTCTTGGCATGCACCACTGCGCAGGCCAGAAATCCAAAAGCACCGCCTAAGAGCAAAACACCGTGATCGATTTGATGAAAAGCTGCCATGGAAAACCCAGCGCAGAGAGCCGGCCCGACCAAAGCAATGAGGAGCACTTCACCAAGGCCCCGGTACTTCAACGACAAGGGTGGCATGGAGTAGCCCACTAAGCCGGCCAGCCCCAAAGCGCCCAGAGGTAGAATGACTTCTGGAACGGTAAAAAGCGCCGGCATCCCGAGCAACACCCCGGCGGCTAAAAAACCAAAACCCGACCTTCGCAACCGATGGGCACTAATCCAACCGCGCTGAATGGGCCCCACCCGTCCGGTGCTCCCTAAAAGATCCACAAGCTTTAGATGATCGTAAACATCATTTAAGAGGTTCACGCCCGAATGAAGGCACATCACGCCCAACAGCGAACTGAGCGCAACCGCCGGATGTAAAGACCATCCCCGAGCGAGCCCGTAAAAAAAAATCGCTAAACACGGCATTGCCGTGAGTGCCAAACTCACCGCGCGCACAGTTCCCGCCCACCGCTTCAAGAAACGAGGTGCCTGTACGGCATTGCGATCTCGAAGTTCAAAAACAATCTGCAAACCCCGCTGGGGAATTTCAACCACCTCGCGCGGAATAGCCAAGAGATCGGAGTAAAGCCCGTGCCAGAGTGCGCGCTGAGCTTCGGGGCTAGATTGCGTGAGTCGAATAAGAGAGGTCATTTCTTTCTTCGCGCCAGAAGGTCGATCGCGCTTCGCAATGCCTTCACATAGGGTTGTCGGGTTTCAGCGCTCTCTTGGAATCCGGTACGAGCTAAAATTTCGTCGAGCTGAGCATGAGCAGCCACCAGCTTGGCGTTTGCACGCACTCGAACGCGTTCGCGCGCGGCTTCGAGTTGATCATTGGACCAGGGCAACTCCCCAGAAGCGGGAGCGGAACCCGTTTGTAAAATTTTTGCGACAGGCCCTGCTAAATCGGGATTCGCTTCAAGCAACTCCATCGTCACCCAATTCACTAGGCCGTATTTTAGATCTTGCGCGAAAAGTTTTTCGCTCGAAACATCGTAATCAATAACGTCGTCGACCATTTGAAAAGCCACGCCGAGGTTGTCTCCAAAACTTCTGCAAAGCTCGACGAGGGTCGCATCTCCTCGTAAAAGGCGAGCTGGAACCAGACAAGCCCAACGAATGAGACTGCCCGTCTTTAACCGAGAAATTTCATCCAACTGGTGTGCTTCGATTTCTAAAACACCGAGGGCATCGAGCTGGAGCCACTCACCCCGGACAAGATCTTCCACCGCTTGTGCGAGATCTCGAATCACTTCGACTTCACCCGTTCCGGAAATTTCCACCATCACGCGGGCAAGAAGTAAATCACCACCGAGCACGGCTTTCTTATTCGATTCGACATCGTTCAAGGTGGGTTTGTTTCTTCTGCGAGCGGCATTGTCGACCACGTCGTCATGAGTAAGAGACGCGGAATGAGTGAGCTCTACGGCGCGAGCGTAGATTTTTGCTCGATCGAGTGGAATCCCCATGGCTGCAGAAATCAAGAGACAGAGTGCGGGACGAACGCGCTTCCCACCGGAGATGACTGTTTTGTTTAAAGCGATGGCGATTTCGGGAACAGAAAGACCTTCTTCTAAGACGTAACCCGCCTGCGAAAGATGTCCTGCGATTTCTCGGGGCAAGGTCCTGTACATACTACTCGTTAGGCTTTGGCCCGATTCCCATCATCTAAAAGAATGACCCGAGGGCGGTAGGTTTTGGCCTCTGCCTCAGGAAGTGTTCCGTAAGCCACGATGATGACTTTGTCACCCGGGGTTACGAGGCGTGCAGCTGCACCGTTGACGCAAATCACCCCGCTCTGAGCAGGGCCTTCAATCGCATAGGTCACGAAACGATTGCCGTTATTGATGTCGTAAACGTGAACTTGTTCGTAAGGAAGGATGCCGCTCTCTTGAAGCAAGGCCTTGTCCACCATAATGCTGCCCTCGTAATCGAGGTCGGCCTGGGTGACCGTGGCCCGGTGAATTTTTGCCTTCATAACGGTGAGAAGCATAGCGCTTAGGTCATACTCCTTTTCCAGCGGGGGTGCAATTCCCGATCTCCTTTGATAGGCTTTGCTGGTGAAGCCGTCTGGAGCTCTTTTTAGCATTTTCATGGTTTCGATCAGCGGGTTGGGATGCACGTCCAATTGGAACACCAAACTCCCCGCGTCATCTGAATTGGGAACACCCCGCGGCTACCAGATCGCCCGAACCATCATTCATCTGCATAGTCCTTATTCTTATGACGCCTGTGATCGAGCCGGCTTAGGAAAAGACGGCACTCCGAATGCGGAGTGTTTAAGCCACCTTCGTTCAGCGCTGTGTTCAAACCATATTGACGCAGCATTTCTCACGGATCATCCCCACCATATGGCGGAGAAAACTTTTGAAGAACTCCTCCTCTATAAGTCGGGGGATACGCTTCTTCTCAATGGCGGCGACCCCTACGCCAATCAGCTGGAAGCCTGTGAAGACGGCCATCAAACCGTGCTTTCAGTCGGCTATGAAGATCGCCTCATGCCCATCGGGATGACCGCTCACTTAGCCGGCACGACTGCACAACGCTTAACGGATTACGTCACGGAAACTTCGGCCTTCGTCACTCAGTTGAAAACGGATACGAGCGCCATCGTCATTGTTCCTCATACAGAAAGCCGCTCGGATACTTTGCTTTCCACCTTGGGAATGGACGGAATTGAAGTCTTTAATATTCACGCCAACATCGATCCCAAGATTCGCGGCCGCCACTTGCGGTTGGATTATTTCGATCGCTTCTCTGATCTCCTGCCCTATTGGATTGACCCGTTTCATGAAGAGAGCCCAGACCTGGCTTGGCTGTCTCTTTTTCAATTGAGCGATGTGTACGCTGAAAAATGGGACAAGCTTCTTGGCGCAGGCTCCAAGGTTTTTGGCACCGGCGGGAGTGATGCTCACGAAAATACGATTAAATCGAAGACGAGCGATGGGGAACGAGTCGACTCTTACCGCCGTCTCATGCGCTGGGTTTCGAACCATTTTTTAGTGAGCTCCCGAACCTACGCCAATATCAAATCGGCGGTGGGTGCAGGGCGAAGCTGGATTGTATTTGAAGGATTTGGAACCCCGGTGGGAATGGATTTTTATGCGGACAACGGCACTACCCTCTACAATCCGGGAGAAACAGGAACCTACGCGGCCGGAACAACCACACTGAATTTAAAACTGCCCTCACTGCACAAGAACTCCCCCCAGGGAGATCGATCCCCGGTCATTCATGCTTTCCTTTATAAGGTAAATTCTGACGGAACACGAACCTTGGTCGCTTCTTCAACCGGTGGAGGCGATATTCGCTACACCGTCCCTGCAGTGGGAATCTACCGAGCCGTAGTGACGATAACGCCTCTTCATTTGGCTGATTTTATGAATTATGATCGCCAAAAGGCCTTTGCTGAGGCACCCTGGATATTGACGAACCCGGTCTACTTACAGTGATGAAACAGAAACTTAAAAAAATCGATCACTACATCCTGACAGAATTGGCTTCGCCGTTCATCGGCACCGCGGTTTTTTTTTCTTCATTTTTCTAATGTTCCAAACACTCCGCCTGTCGGAGTTCGTGATTGTTCATCACCTTCCCATCTTCATCGTTCTTAAAATCACTCTTGGGCTTCTCTTTTCTTTCTCGCCGTTTGTTTTTCCAACGGCATTCTTAGCATCAGTATTGGTGGCTTTTGGGAGGCTCTCCGGTGAAAGCGAGCTCACGGCAATGAAAGCCTCGGGCCTCAGCGCTTGGAGAATTGCTAAGCCCGTCTATTGGGTGGCGGGTGCTGCCGCTCTCATGTCCTGGGTCTGCAGCATGGAACTGGCACCCTGGGGAGAGCGTACGATTTCCTCAACCCTTCTGACCGCCGGCAGTCGCAAAGTGATTAGCAGCATTCAGCCCCGATCGTTCACCAATGGATTTTATGATCTGCTCTTGTACGCCGACGAAGTCGATAAGAGTGAAAACAAACTTTCTCACGTGTTCATTTACGACGAACGCCAAGCGGAGAACCCCACCGTCGTCATTGCCAAAGAAGGTTTCATTCAAAACGTCGCCACTACGAACATTCTTGAAAACCAGGTCTTGCTGAAACTCTTTGACGGAGAGATCCATCCGCTTGCGAAAGAAGTGGGCAGCTACGACAAGATGACGTTTCAAGAATATGCGCTCTACCTCCGGGTGGACATGAAGGAAATTGCCGATCCCGGCTACCCCCGCATGCTGAGCTTTGGAAAACTCATTGAAAATATTCGGGCAAAGAAATCCGGTACGGATATGTCGACCGAACTTTGGAAGCGATTCTCGCTGTCCCTCTCTCCCCTCTTTTTCTGCATGCTGGGAATGGGACTAGGAACCATTCGAGCCCGTGCCGCCACCGGTTCGGGGGTTCTCTATACCTTTATAACAGCCATTGTTTACTGGCAGCTCACGGCTTACTTCACCTATTTGGGGTTGAGAGGAACTTTACATCCGGCGCTGGCTATGCAAATTCCAAATCTGGTTTTGCTGGGAGCCGGCTATTATTTCTTTAGAAAGACCAAGGATTGATGAAGCGGTGGATGGACACAGGCTACGCGGCCTGCGCAGTAACGATTCTTTCTCTGTGTGGGGCGGCACACGCTGAGACGGTTCCATTAGAAGCCAACACCGACAACCAGATCACTGCGGTGGCGGATGAAAATCTCCTCAAAGACCAAAACTGGCAGCTCAATCTTTCTGCGGGAGTTCCCACCCCTTTGAATGTGGGAATTTCGAGACGAGTGAATGCTAAAACCGAATTCGCCGTTTCCGGTGGCTACTTTGCAGTGGGAGTGGGAAGCGGTCGGCGCGTGAACACCTGGAACATCGATGTGGGAACTCGGTGGTACCCTTGGGCCACTCGGTTTTATTTAGGTCTCACCGCACGCTACGCCCGATTAAATTTTGATATGCCCATTACCCTCGATTCCACCACGGGCAGCGTGGCCGACTCCACTCTCTCGGTCGGAGGCCTCTACGTCGTTCCTTCCATCGGTTGGACCTGGCAGCTCAGCTCCAGCATGACCCTTGGAATCGACTTCGGCGTTCAAGTGGGGGTGCTAACAGGGGGGGACATCTCCGCGACGGAAGACGCCTCGGCATCCGATGGCGCTGCCATGGTCAACAGCCTCTCTAGAAATTCCACCCGAGCCGCCAGCTACTTCTCGCGTTTCCCGCTTCCAAATTTGACGCTCTTCCGTCTAGGATGGAAGATATGAACCTCAGCTCAGGGAAGGCCGCAATCTTTGCCGCTTTCTGTTGCTATGCGCTAAGCAGCTGCGCCGGCGGAAAACTCACCCGTATTGAAGATGCAAAAGAACTTCCGCCCGAGCTCGTGAAGACGGGGGAAAAATTCGAAGTCAAAGAACTTGCGCCAGTCGTCAGCGATCCGAAGAAGAAAAAAAAGGTCGCGGCAAAAAAGAAATCTCGTTTTTCTTACCCGAAACGCCGTCCCGACAAGCCAGCCATTTGGATCGGAGAAGAGCAGACTTTTGAAATTACCTATTTGCGCGTCCAGGCCGGCTTTCTCACGCTGAAAGCACTTCCTTATAAGGAAGTGAATTCGCGGCAGGTCTACCACGTTCAAGCTACAGCAACGACGACGAAGCTCTTCAGCCTCTTTTACCGACTGGAAGATATGGTGGAATCGTTCATCGATTATGACGGGCTCTTTTCCCATCGCTTTCACTTGAAGTTAGATGAATCGGTCCAGACTCGAAACTCCCTCGAATTTAATGACTCTGAAAAGATGACCACCACTTATTGGAACCGTGCAAATCATCGCGACAAGGGAAAAGTCGACGCGATTGAGACGAAGGAAATTCCACGTTTTCCGCAAGACTTGCTGTCCTCTCTTTACTATCTGAGAAACATTCCCCTCCCCGATGGCGCCACCATTTCGTTCAATGTGGTTTCGGAAGGAAAAGTGGAAACCGTATTAGCAAAAGTCCTTCGACGTGAAACGGTGGACACCGCTGCGGGTACTTTCAAGACGATCGTCGTGATGCCAGAGCTAAAGGATAAACCCAAAGTGGGTGACAGCTACCTTTGGTTGACCGATGACGATCGCCGCATTCCCATCAAACTCGAAGCCAAAGTAAAAGTGGGCGCTATCAATATGGTGATGATTCGCAGCGAGCCAGGACAGGATCCGTTGACGACACCGGTGGTGGTGACTCCAGAACCGTCTCCGACTCCTTCACCCTCAGAATCTCCCAAGTCTGAATAAAAAATCAGCCCGATTTATCTTCGACTGTTTTTCGCAAACCAAAATAGCCGAGAAAATTTCCGGCTACCAAAAGGTACTCGTAATTCTGCAGGGGAGCTACCTTGCCACCCGACTTGCGCATATGGTCCAGCGATTCACCAATGGCCTGTTCAAAGTTGCGACCGGTCCAATAACCCCGCCAAGTCTTGTGGTTCCAATGGATACAAATCTGGCATCCCACCAAGCAATCCCGGCCAATAAACTCTAGGTCGACGTCGTAAACAACTGCTTTCGGATATTCATCGAAGATGTGACCTTCGACCCAATCTGAAATCTGATTTTCTACTTCGTTTCTCAATTCAGCTTTACAAGGCATGTGATGACAATGGAGCTCTCCGAAAAGTAGGCGTTTCATAAGCAGTACTCCGTATTTGGATTTGATGTGATTTGTAGAAGAACTAAGGAATGAGTGTCTTTTACCACGAAACAAACCCCAGCAACAGCCCCAGCTTCAGCGGACAGCAAGCCGCAAACAGCCCATCACTTCACCTGCAACGAGTTGAGCTCACATCGTTGAATTTCCAGCGCTTCTGGAGAAGGTTGAAGAGGGGTACTATGGTCCCACTCAGGATTGAGATCGTAGAGAACATAACCAGCGTGTAAATTCTCAGTCATTCGAGTCACATATTTGTCGAGGTTTTCATGCATCACTTTTCCAGCAGAAGTCGACGCATGATAGACAAACATCTGTTCGTTCGAACGACCGCCCGGCTCACCAAAAAGTTCCAAAATCATTCCATGAACTAGGCCCATCGGACCGCTTTCTTTCCCGTAGCGTTCTAAATACTTCGTCGTCGCCACACCAAAGAAAAGGTAGTAGCCCTCAGGAAGCTTTTGGGCGACTTCTAGAATTCCTTTCGGGTCGGCATACTCTATTTCGAATTCGTCGACCTCTTGTTTGTAAAGATGGCACGTATAACGATGAGACTTTAGAAAGTGACCGTAATCCAACTTCACCTTCTTACGACCGAGGAGGCGGGTGTACTTGTCCAAACCCATTTCCAACAAAGGAGCCGGATCAATCTTCAACCAATGATCGACAAAATGTTTTCGCGTTCCGAAACTCACCACGTCGTCGAAGTAGCGAAGCCGATCCAGGATACCGATTTTTTCGGCGGCAGTGTTGCTATAAGCTTCAGCTAGAACAAGCGTGAGCCAAATAATGCAGTTCACGCGGTCAGTGGGGTAGCGAGGAGCAAAATCCCAGGCCCCCTGCCCTTCTCCCAAAATCCCTTCGTAAACCACCTTATGATTAAAATGTTCGCGGATCGCTCGATACATCCGGCGGTTGAGCTCTTCCTTGGTCATCCACTGAGAGGAGTTCGACGCTCGCTCAATCACGTTGATTTTTTCACGAGCGGGAGGCGTCAATGAGAATAGAAAGAGGCCCAAGGCACCCCAGCAAGCGATGGCAGAAACGATTCTCCACATTAGGAAGTTAGTATGGCACACCACCGCTTGGCGGCAAGCATGGCGAGCTGCAATGACGAAGAATTTTTTACGAAGAGCTTTTCATTTTTCTGACACCAATCAGCATACTCCACCAAGAGAGCGCCAGAATAAATACGTGCGAGCTGAAAGGCAAACTTCCGGGCTTGAACCTCTGGCAAGTGTTCAGACCACTTCTGAGTTTCTACCAAGACCTGCTTGAGTTGTTTCGCGAGCGGCTGCAGATCTTTAGATTGAATGCCCGTGAGAATTCGATTCACATCTTTCACGAACGGACCCATGGCCTTTTCTTTGTCCAACGCTCGAAGCATATCCAGGCTGAGAACATTGGTCGTCCCTTCCCAGATGGCCAAAACCTGAGAATCTCGGAGGAGCGACGGCAACCCGGTATCTTCGATATAACCGGCGCCTCCGAAGCATTCTAAAACTTCGCTCGCCACCGAAACCCCCTGTTTCGCCGTAAAAAGTTTTACGACGGGGGTAAGTAATCGCAGGAGCGCCTTTTCAGAAGGAGTGGCTTCATTCACCTCTTCTTTGCCTAAGAGTTCAGCAACTCGGAAGACGAGATGAAAAGCCCCCGCCCACTCTGTTTCTACAGCGGCTAAAGTTTCCTGATGTAAGGGATGCTCGGCAATGAGTTTTCCAAATGCTCGCCGCTTGGTGGAATAATCTTTGGCCAATGCCACGCCTCGGCGCATGTATCCCAAGGCTGAGCTCGCATTCCAAATTCTCGTGATGTTGAAAAGCGAAGAAATCTTTTTTACGCCGTTGCCTTCGTCTCCCACTAAAGTAGCAGGTGCGCCGTCTAAGGTCAGTTCTGCAGTGGGAAGCGCGCGCGTTCCCAGCTTCTCTTTTAAACGATGAATACGAATTCCTTGAAGCGCCCCCTTCTCATCCCGGAGGCGAACGCAGAAAAGACTCAACCCCTTGCTGCCTTCCGGAGCGCCCTCGATTCGAGCCAGCGCCATCGCTACGTGCGAAGTCGTGGCCGAAGTAAACCATTTGGTCCCAAAAAGTTTGTACTGATTGCCACTCACCTTTTTAGCAATCGTGGATGTTCCACTCACATCCGAGCCACCCGTTCGTTCCGTCATCCACTGCCCTGAAGTAAAAAACTGCCGGGGATTTCTAGAAGTGAGATGAGCAAAGACATTCTTCTTCATCTCGTCGTCGCCGTAGAGCTCGACCGCTCGAGCCGCTCCATCCGTCATGGCCAGCGGACAGGTGAAGATCGCCGAAGAGGGGCCGTAGAGATAAATTTTTGCAAACTGATGAACGCGAGAGAACCCGCCTTGCTTCCGCTCGTAGCCGATGGAAACCAATCCCTCCTGTGCGGCAATCTTTTCGAGCTCTTTCCAGGCCTCGGAAGTTTCAATTTCATCGATTCTATGACCCCAGGCGTCATAAGGAACGTGTCGTGGTGGGTTTTGTTCGGCACTCTTGCCGAGGTTCAAAAGGGAAGTGGCTGCTTTGTTCCCCAATTTGCGAAGATCTGGCTCTAGTTTGTTGAAAGTCTTCGGTGGCAACGTCTTCCTTAGATAGAAGCGGAGGAACGGATCATCGTCATATTGGTTTTTTAGCACGGGGCCATCTTGAAAAAATTCAGTCATTCCTTGACAGAAGCGAAAAAAAATACTGATGTCAAGAATTCATGAAACGGAATTCGCTTCATTCTTTCGCAACCGACACTTTGGGCTACTGCACCAACGTGCATCCCGCACAAAGCTGGCTGGAGATTTGGAATCTCCTGCAGACCGACGTCAAAACGGTTTTTGAGACTGTTCGTCAGGACCTCGGTGCACCCGCTCTCGATACCCCTCGTTTTGGGGCAGGTCTCTGGTTACCAGCAGGAGCTGCTGAAGAAATTTTAGAACACGGTCATATTCCCCTTCTGAAGGATTTTGGCACGCAGAACCAACTCGATTTTTTTACGCTGAATGGTTTTCCTTACGGAAACTTTACGGGCCAACGAATTAAAGAGCGCGTCTACGCTCCGGACTGGACTCAGCCTGAACGCCTCGACTACACGTTGAAGCTGGTAGAAATCGCTTCTCAACTCGGGCAAGAGGGGCGCCCTTTTACGATTTCCACCGTGCCCATTTCGTATCGACAGTGGCTGAAGCACCCCAACCAACTCAGTGTTGCGGCAGGAAACTTGGCGAAGGTTGCGTTGGAAATGGTTCGAGCCGAAGAGCGAACGGGAGTAAAAATTCATCTCGCCCTGGAGCCCGAACCGACGTGCTATCTCGAAAGCAGCCGAGACGTCATCGGCTTCTTTAAAGAATATCTGTTGCTGTCGGGCTACGACAGCCTTCGGAAAATGACAGGCCTGCCACCCCTGCACGCGCAAGAACTTTTACTTGAAAGAATTCAGATCTGCTTCGACACCTGTCATTCTGCTGTGAGCTTTGAAGATCCCCAGAGCATGCTGTCTCGTTATCAAGCGGAAGGGATTGAGATCGGAAAAGTTCAGCTCAGCTCGGCCCTAGAAATTAATTTTGATGAAACTGAAAACGTGCACGATCTGGTCGAAGCGCTTCGACCCTTAGATGATCACCGTTTCCTGCACCAAGTTGTCGGTGTCAGCGCTGACGGAGAACCCAAGGCGGCATACGAAGACCTTTCGGACGCACTCAGCGATTGGACGACGACGGATCCTTCAGGCCGGTTCCGAATTCATTACCACATGCCGCTCGCTTGCGATGAAGTGCTGCCCTTCAAAACAACCCGAAACTACGTCGATCAAGTGATTGCGTTACACAACGCCAATCGAATTTCTGATCACTGGGAAGTCGAGACCTATGCGTGGGACCTACTCCCAGAAAATCGTCGACATCCGAGACTCACCACGGAAATCGCCAACGAATTGCGCTCCGTACTAAACTGATCTTTTTTAAGACTTCTTTTTTCAATACCCCCTGTTAATGTCTTGCATTATTTTACCCGAGTTGTAGTTCCGCCAAGCAGGAGACCACCATGAAAACGAAGACCACTCTAGTCCTGATCACCGCCCTACTTTCGATCCAAGTTCAGGCAGCTGAAACCCAGTTCCTTCATTTTTTTCTAAAATCTCGAACAGAAGCTGGCTTTCAGAAATCCGATCTCAAACTGATTGAAAGTGCATTCGGGGCCATGCAGAGCAAAAACCCTGTTTTCTCTCATCTCGAAACCTTTGTGGATGACAGTAAGAATCCTGTCGTCAATCGGTCCTTCTTTCTTGCCAACCTCATGCGAGTCTATCCTTGGATCAATCTGGCTCATATGTACGCCGGACAATGGGAGCTCGTGAGCTTCTGGCCAGATTTTTCGTACGGCTCTTCACGAATCTCGGCACTCGACGCAGTGGTGCGGTTGGAACTAAAACCAGGTGCCGATCTCCGAGCTCACTATTCCGATCTCGCCGAACTTCGGCAGTTCTTTGTTAAAAAGTACGCCGTCTCCTTGAGTATTTCTAAAGAGCACATCATTAAGGATGATGGTACGACCGCAAACACGGACTACTTTCTGTCTTTTATCGTTCCGTGGCAGCGAGGAGCTGATCCGACCGTCACTCAAAAATACTGGTTAGAGAAGCATGGCCCTCTGGCCGCGTCTCTCATTCCCACGGAAATCAAAAAGTATGTTCAGGACCATACCTTGGTGCCTCAGCCTCTGGACGTCTTTGATGAAAACTACCAAGGGATCTGCTTTGAAAACGTTCCGTCGGCTCAACACGTGAAAGATTTTCGAAGTAAGCCGGGTGCTTGGAAAGCCAGCGTGACACTCGCCTCGGACGAAGAAGTCTTCTCAGACCACCCCTCGATGATGGTGTTTGAACGAATCAGTAATCGAGACCTTTAAGTCTTCGAACCGAGATACGCTTTTTTGATGTCGGGATTGGCAAGCAATTCCTTGCCCGTGCCGGTGGTCTTGATAGCGCCTTGATCTAGAACGTAAGCGCGGTCGGAAATTCCTAGTGCACGATAAGCCAGCTGCTCGACCAGCAAAATAGCAGTCGTCTTGGCGTCCTTCAAAACCTGGATGTATTGAAAAACCTCGTTAATTCGCACGGGTGAGAGCCCCATGGTGGGTTCGTCCAGGAGAAGCACCTTCGGTCTCATCATCATCGCTCGAGCAATAGCGAGCATCTGTTGCTCTCCTCCGGAGAGAGTCCCTGCCCACTGCTTCTTTCGCTCATCGAGTCGTGGAAAAAGCTGATAGGCCTTCTTCATCTCAGCAGTGACAGCCTTGAGCCCTTCTCGACGAGCCAAGAGGTATCCGCCCATGATCAAATTGTCTTCTACTGAAAGAGTTGAAAAAACCTTTCGGCCTTCGGGTACGTGAGCAACCCCCATCCCCGCAACTTCATGCGGCTGTAAGAGGTGCAGCGGCTTGCCCTGCAAAAATATTTCGCCAGATTTAGGATGGAGAATTGAAGAAACAGTTTTTAAAGTGGTGGTCTTTCCAGCGCCATTGGAGCCAATCAAAGAAACGAGTTCCCCAGCATTCACTTGCAGCGAGACTGAACGCAGCGCTGTAATGTTTCCATAATTCACCGAAACATTCTTGAGCTCTAAAACGGGCGTCATGCGGTGCCCCCCTCCGTTTGAGTTCCCAAGTAGGCTTCCATCACCTTCGGACTGTTCTGAACTTCCTTGGGTGAGCCGCTCGCAATGGTTCTACCGAAGTCGAGACAGGTCAGCTCGTCGGAAACTTCAAGTAACATGTCCATGTGATGTTCAATGAGGAGGATGGCGATGCCTTCAGCCTTAATCTTTTTTATCACCTCATTGAGTTCTAGAATCTCTGTCGCGCTAAAGCCCGCTGCTGGCTCGTCCAGCAGAAGCAGGGTGGGATTGACACCCAAGGCTCTTGCAATCTCCAAGCGTCGAGCTTGGCCGTAGCTCAAGCTGCTTGCGGTTTCGAAGGCTTGCTTTTCTAAACCCACAAATTTCAGCAAGCGATAGGCGCGCACTTGCATCTCGCGCTCTTCTTTTCTCGTATCCGGAAGAGAGAGCAGCACGCTTAGCAACGTAGCCTTAAAAGATTGGTGCAACCCAACGAGAACGTTATCGAGAACAGTCAGTTCACCAAAGAGCTGAAGATTTTGAAAGGTTCTCGAAATTCCCTTCGCCGAGCGCCGAGCCGTTGAAAGCTTCGCAACATTTGCATCAAAGAGTTGGATACTTCCTTCACTCGGAGGGTAAAGCCCCGTGATGAGATTCACCGTCGTACTTTTTCCAGAGCCGTTGGGTCCCATCAGACCGTGAATAGAACCCCTACGAACTATAAGGTCCAACTTGTCGACAGCTGTGACTCCTCCGAATTTCTTTCTCACGTTTTGAATGTTGAGTACGAGATCCCCATTGGAGGGACGCGAGGTAAAAAGAGGTGATTTGTCGTTCGCCGCTCGAGCAGCAATATCCTGCTGAAACTCAGTAAGGTCTTTCGCTGGAAAAAGCCTACTCGTTAGGCGACGGAACAAGCCAGCTAATCCATTGGGTAAGAAAAAAAGAGTGAGAAGTAGAACGATGCCAAATGCGACCAGCCGATAATCTTTTAGACCCGTGAAGAAATCTGGCAAGGAAACTACTAAGAACATCCCGATGAAGTTCCCCAAAGTAGAGCGTACACCGCCCAGGACCAACGCAATGACGAGTAAGATCGAGAGATCGAGCGAAAAAGTAGCTGTTCCAATATAGTTATCTTGGTGTGCAAATAGCCCACCCGCAAGACCAGCTAAGGCCGCTGATAGCGCAAACCCAGAGACTTTATACTTCGCACGAGAAACTCCGCAGCATTCCGCCGCGATCGAACTGTGTTTGATGGCCTCAAAAGCTCGACCCCAGAAACTCTTGGCTAGGTTTCGAACCATCCACATCACCGCCAACATGACGGGATACACCACCCAGAGAAAATGATTTTCTTCGACAACCAGGCCAAAGAGTTTCAACGGAGGTACGCTGATGCCCTTCGTTCCGTTTGTAAGATTCTCGGATTCATTGATGACTGTGTGGATGATCATCCCATAAGCAATGGTCGTCGCGGCCAAGTAGTCCCCGGATAGCCGAAGGGAAGGAAAAGACAGAACAGCACCCACGCCTGCACAAATCACAATCGCGATGATGAGTGCCGCCGAAAAAGAAAGCTGGGGAAGAAATTTCAGCGTTCCCTCAGCGTTCAGTTCTTGAGTGGTCGTAAGAATGGCTACTGCGTAGGCCCCAACCGCAAAGAAACCGGCGTGACCGAGGGAAATATCGCCCAGATACCCCATAATAATATCCAGGGCCGTCACCAAAATCGTGAATACGAAAATCTGACAGAGAATGCCGTGAACGTAGTACGTGTTCTTGGTCACGAGGGGCAGAATCATCGGAATGAGAAAGACCAACCAAGAAAGGCGTCCTCCGAGAAGGCTCTTCCTCATACTTTCCTCACTACCTTTCGACCGAAAATTCCGTTGGGTCTTAACAAGATGATCAAAATCAAAAAGACAAACCCAGTGGTGTCTTTGTATCCGCTCGAAATAAATCGCGCCGTGAAAACTTCGCAAAGGCCGAGAATAATTCCGCCCACAATCGTTCCGTAGCCAGACTCCAGTCCGCCGATAATGGAAACCGCATAAGCCTTGATTCCAATCACCGTGCCCATCGTCGCTGAAACGAGTGTAATGGGTGCGACCAGAAGACCCGCCACCCCAGCAATCATAGCGCTCAGAATGAAGGAGAACCCCACAATGAAGCCGGGGTTAATGCCCATCAGGCTTGCCGTCACTCGATCTTCGCTGATGGCTTGAATGGAACGCCCTAAAACGGTTTTACTTTTGAAGGTTTCCAGCGCAACCACGATGAAAATCGAAGCCGCGATAATGAGGACTTCCTGGGGATAGACTCCCGCGCCAAAAATTCGAATGGGACTGTCTCCGACTGGAGAAAGAAACTTGTAGTCGTCCGTGCTCCAACGTCTTTCAACTAAGTTTCGAAGCACAATACCGACAGCCAGCGTGGCTAACGCCGAACCATATTCCGATTTCATTCGGCGCGACGGCTCCACGGCAAACTTGTTGATGAAGGCTCCCAAGATCGAGCCCACTACCAAAACACCCATGAAGGGAATCAGAAAGCTCCGTCCCAAGGGCTGGCCGGTCTTCATGTCGATGTAGAGAGAAAAACCTACAACACCCCCCATCATCAAGAGATTGCCGATGGCAAAGTTGATGGTTCGAGAAGTCGAAAAGGTGATGTTGTAGGCAACAGCTAAGAGGGCGTAAATCATCCCCTGAGAAACGCCCGAAACTAAGAGCTGAACAAAATCAGCCATTAATTCGCTTTCGGTACGACGATTCCGTCTTTCACAACCCCGACCTTCACATGAGATTCTTTCATGGCTTCGTGGTCTTTACCGTTGAACGGTTTGGAATAGACGCCGGTGACGCCTTGGAAAGGCTTCGACAGATTCTCCAAAGCTGCTCGCACCTTTGCACCTTCAAACGACTGCGCTTGCTCGATACCCGCCTTTAACAAATACACCGAGTCATAGGCCTGCACTGCTGCAATGGCCGACTGAATCGGCTTTTCATTGTACTTCGCGCGATAGGCGGAGAGGAACTTTTCTTCACGAGGCGTGTGCTTGCCGGCTTCGATGAAACTTTGAGGCATGCTCGTCCCTTCGCCGTTTTTACCTGCGTTGTTGATGTAGTTCGGCATAGAGAGCGTCCAGGCCCCGATAAGCGGAACCTTCCAACCAATTCTGTCCATCGAGTTCGAAACGGCGGCCATCTCGGGTCCGATGCCGTAACCTAAAATCACATCCGCTCCTGCAGCCTTGGCCTGTAACAACTGAGCTGACATATCGGTGTCCTTAATCTTGAACTTACCGACGTAGACTGGGGTGATTTTCTTGGTGGCCAATTCTTTTTCTAAACGCTCACGACCGGCCTGACCAAAGTTGGTGTCATCACAAAGAATTGCGGGCTTCTTGAACTTGCGCGCAACGACCGCTTCTTTCACGATCACTTTGGATTGAATGTCATCGTTAGCAACAATTCGGAAAACATAGTTTTCAGGACTATCTTTGAAAAGTTCATTCACCTTCGCACCCGCGCTCACACTGATGAACTGCGGAACTTTTCTCTTGTTCGTGTAGCGAGTGCTGGCATCGGCAACACCGGTGTTGGTGGGACCAAAAAGAGCCACGACGCCCTCTTTGTCGAGCAGCTCTTGCACGACTTGAGCGCCTTTTTCATTCTTGGCTTCATCGTCGCGAAACACGATAGCGATTTTCTTTCCTAAGATGCCACCGGCCGCGTTGATCTCTTCAACTGCGAGCTCAACACCATTCTTCATCGATTGGCCGAGGGGACCTGTTCCACCTGAAAGAGCGCCGTAAATGCCGAATTTAACGTCTTCGGCAGTCGCCATGGACGACGCTGCCAACAAGAGCAGTGCAAAAGCCGAGAGAAACTTTTTTCTAAATAGAGAATGTGTATTGTTCATGAGCCTTCCTTTGGCCAAATCGATTGGTATTGATCTAATTGTAACTTTCTTAAATTTTGAGGAGATTCCTCAATCCCGTCAAGGAGATACGTGCCCACTCTCACCGCCCTCACAGACCACTCTAAACATCAGTAGAATCCGTCAGTTACCATAAATTATTAATTCCGTCTAAATTAGTCAACTTTTATAGTCCACGGACCGATAAGTTTATGTCTAGAGGGCTAAGAGGAATGAGGGACGTAGCCATGAATTCCAACAAGTACGATGTCATTGTAGTCGGCGGAGGTTTGTTCGGCGTCACCACGGCGCTGAAACTCGCCAAAGACCGCAAGGTTGTTTTGATAGAGCGCAACAAAGACATCCTGCAGGAATCCTCTTACGTCAACCAGAACCGCATTCATCATGGCTTTCACTATCCCCGTAGCTTAGAAACCGCCTACGAAAGTCTGGCCGGACTGGAGCTGCTCAAGGAACGATTTGGCAAGCACATGAGAAGCTTTGAAAGCTATTACGCCATTGTTTCTGAAGGCTCGCTCACCTCACCCCAAGATTTCATTAAATTTGCCAATACTCTTCGCGACGCCCGCGGTGTGAACTACAAGATCGCAAACGTCGACCAGTGGTTTTTAAAACCTCGCGCTGTTTCGGTTCTACTAGAAACGCATGAGCCAGTGATGGACATGGCTGCCGTACGCGAAGATCTCAAAAAGGAAATCGCAGCGACGAAAAATCTCACGTTGGTGACCGATGCAGCGGCGCAGGCTTTAGAGAAGGAAGCGCCCTTCGTCGTTCGAACCACTCGCGGAAAATTCGAAGCCGACTATTTGGTCAATGCTAGCTTTGGCAATCTCTGCTGGCACGATCATCCGAAAGCTCCTCGAGTTGAAATTCAATACGTAGAAATGGTGGAGCTCGAAAGCCAAAAAGAAATTCCAGGCCTGACTTTAATGGACGGCCCGACGTGCTTCGGGATCCTCCCCATTGGTTTCTCAAAAACTCGCTATTGGTGGTACAGCGTCGCTTACAGCGTGCACACCCGAGTGGAGACCAAGAGCGATATCAAGTTCCGCCCTCCGTTCTATACCAATTGGACTAGAATGAAGGAACAAGGTGAAAGCATTTTCACCTTCATGCCCGATTTAAAATACGTGCGATCTCACTTCACTCCGCGCACCCTGATCGTTGACGCACGCATCGATCAAACCGCAGCAAGACCTTCTGTGGTGAGCACACTCACCCCTGGCTTCTTCCAAGTACTCAGTGGTAAACTAACCACGTGTATGGCAGTTGCCAACGAAGTCGCCCGACGCATTGAAGAAGGCGATCAAGCCGGTGATAACCTGGCTGGTGACGGCACCCACATCCTGAAACGCGCAGCTTAATAGAGCTGACAGTCGGAGGGTCTCTTCGTGTTAGAAATGATGCAAGCAATGGCGCTTTCCCTAGCTCACGCCTTGCCTGATGAAAACCTTCCCGCACTTTTCGTCCACGGTAATAAAGATTTAGAAAAAAGCTCGCTCACCCTCGCCGCACAACTCTGGCGCGAAGGTCGGGTGAAACACCTCGTTCTCAATGGCATGACGGAAGCCGAATGTCGCGACATGAAAATCAACTATAACGGCGCTGAGGTTTGGCATCGGTGGTTGGTACAGGAAGGGAAGGTCAATCCAGATTTCATCGTTCAAGTTCGCCCCGGCCGCCACACCTATGAAGAAGCGGATGCGTTTCACCGTCTCTGCTCCGAGCGAAATTGGAACGCGGTGGCCTACTTGTCGTTTCCGTATCATATTCTCAGGTGCTCACTCACTCACCTTGCAGCAATGAAACGCTTAGGGACTACGCGCGCGCTCTATCCGGTTTCATTGAAAGCGGTGGTGTGGTTCGAACCGGTAACGAAGCAGTTGCTCGGTGAAAACACCATCGTTCGTCCCCGCCTCGAAATGTTTGATGAGGAATGGAGACGCATTCAGCAGTACCAAAAGAAGGGCGACTGCGCGTCTTTAGCTGAGATGATTGAATTCTTTAAGAACCAGGGAAACAATAAAAAGGTCTAAGCCCGAATCTTCACACCATAGGAGAGACCTTCTCCGGTGGGAAGAATCGTGGCCCGAAATACGCCCTTGGGATCGGCGAGCTTCTGATTGAACTCGCGAAGCGCCTCAACGTCGGCCTTGTCTTTAGGATCAGAAACGTGTTCGTCCGCAATCAAGCCGAAAGCAAAAGTATTGTCGGCCAAAACCGTCCCGCCCACTCGAAGATTTTTGGCAGCCCAATCCAAATAGGCCGGATAGCTCACCTTATCCGCATCGATGAAAACCAAATCAAAAGGCCCGTGCTGTTCAATCTTCGGAAGATTTTGAATGGCCGTACCCACAAAAATTTCCACCCGGTCTGAGAAGCCCGCTTTCTTAAAAGATTCCGCTGCGACTTTCGCGTGATGGGCAGAACCTTCGAAGGTGTAAAGTTTGCCTCCAGGCTGCAGAGCTCTCAGAAAACAAATTCCGGAATACCCCCCGAGTGTGCCGATCTCGACAATCTTCCTTGCTCCCAACGACCGAGCAATGACTTCCAAGTGAAGGCCATCCATTTGCGAAACCTGAATGACGGGAAGTCCCTCCTTCTCAGAACGAACCGCGACTTCATTCAAGAGAGGGTCCGAATGCACGAAGACTTGCTCCGCGTACTGAACAATTTTGGGATCATTCTGCCCGAATTTTTTATCAATAGTGTTGGTTGCCGAACTCATAGGTACTCCCTAGCTCGCTGCTCACTTAGGGGGCTGAATGAACTCGATGTGATTACCGAATGGATCATGAAACTCGAGCCGTTCAGCTCCCATGATTTTGAAAGTTTCAATGATCTGGATATTATGCGATTCGAGCTTCTTTCGCCAGTAATTCATATCACTGACTTGATAGGCTAGGTGGGCCTTTGCGAGATCCTTTTCGTCGTGATCTTCAGTTCCAAAGTGAACATCGGAACTCCCCGCTTTCATCCAAAACCCTGGAAACTTTTGAACTTCCGGGGG
>FRDC01000928.1_pt1 | contig 36061 bp, 27 predicted proteins | sample 1106171 | NCBI WGS metagenome assembly FRDC01 (sample SAMEA3930566, study PRJEB13176) | freshwater metagenome | biome: Drinking water system; feature: drinking water; material: water | place: Singapore | collected 2014-12-20 | reverse complement strand
GGCCCGGTGCCGGCGGCGTCGGCTCCGGCGGCGACTGGTCAACCTTCAGTTCCGGCGTCTTCAACTTCACCGGCTCCGGCAGATCCTTCGGCGGCGGCGGTGGCGGTGGCGGAGGGGGCGGTGGCGGCGCGATCAGCTTCAGCTGCACCACCGCCGGCACCACTTTTCGCGGCGGGTGCTTGTCGCCGCCGGACAGCAGCAGCCAGGCCACGCCGCCAGCGGGCAGCAGCGCGGCCGCCAGCAGCAGCCAGCGGCGCGCGGCACGACGCGGCGTCGAGGTTTCGGTCATGACGGCAGCGACCGGCCTACTGCACCAGCCGCTGGGTCACGAGGCCCAGCTGGGTGATGTCGAGCTGGCCGAGCAGGCTCAGCACGTCGACGACGTTGTGGTACTGGGTTTCACCGTCGCCGCGCACCACCACCGGCAGGTCCGGCACTTCGGCCTTCTTCTGGCGCAGCCGGGCGCCGAGTTCCTCGAGCGTCACCGGCACGGCGTCCATGAAGATCTTGCCGTCGTTGGTGATGGTGATCGCGACGGTCTTGGGCTTGGCCAGCGCCGGCTGGCTGCTGGCCTTCGGCAGGTTGACCTTGATGCCCTGCACCGAGGCCGTGCACATGATGATGAAGATCACCAGCAGCACGTAGGACAGATCCAGCATCGGCGTGATGTTGATGTCGTCGAACGGCTTGTCTTCCTGGACTTGCATGGCAGGCGCTCCGTCAGCCGTGCTGCGAGGCCGTCGCGCCGGTGCCGCGGTACTGCTCCGCGACCCGGGTGACGAACTCGTCGACGAACACCTGCATGTCCGCGCTGCATTCCTTGGCGCGCGTCAGCAGGTAGTTGTAGCCAAACAGCGAGGGGATGGCGACGAACAGGCCGGTGACGGTGGCGGCCAGCGCCGCCGAGATGCCGGGCGCGATCGCGTTGACGTTGACCTCGCCGGCGGCCGCCACCGAAGCGAAGGTGATCATCACGCCGAGCACAGTGCCGAGCAGGCCGATGAACGGGCCGCCGGAAATGGCGATGGTCAGCAGTACCATCAGCCGGTTCAGTTCCTGGTTCTCACGAATCAGGGTGCCGTGCAGCGAAGCCCGGATCGCTTCGATCGACTGCGAGGACAGCGCGGCGTCCGGAGCCTTGGCGACGCGCTTGCCGACTTCCGTGCGGCCAACCTTGAACATGCGGCTCAGCGGCGATTCGGCCGCCGCCGGCAGCGCCTGCTGAAGGCTGGCGAAATCGCCGTCGTGCTGCTGGTACAGCGCCATGAACTGGCGGTTGCCCTTGCTGGCCGCGCCGATCTGCCGGCCCTTGCTGGCCATGATGTAGAAGCTGGCCAGCATCATCAGCGCCAGCACGATCATGCAGACCCAGGCGTCCAGCGTCAGCGAATCCATGATCACCGCGAAGTGGCTGCCGCCGGCACCGGCCTGCGCCTCGTCGGCACCGAAGCTGACCAGCCGGTCGGCCGCACCCTGGTTGACCGCCGCCAGCTGCAGCGCGTTGGCATCACGCTCGCTCTTGGCGATCTGCAGTTCGTCGATCTCGCCGACGAAGCCGCTGCGCAGCGGCTGGCCGCTGGCCGCGGCATCGCCGCCCAGCACGGCGGCGCCGGTGATCGCCGGGGTCGGCTGCGGCAGCGTGGCCGCCAGCGCGCCGTTGACGTACAGCTTCAGCGACGCGCCACCGGTCACGGTCAGCAAGGTCCAGGTGTCGGCCGCCAGCGCGGCGGATGCCTGGGCGTTCGCCGCCGCCGCACCGGCACCATTGGCGCTGACATACGGCACACCCGCATTGACGCCGATCAACAGCGCCGCGCCGCCGGCGTCGCGCTGGCTGTACAGCACGCCGCTGACATCGGCCGCGCCCTTGACCCAGGCCGACCAGGTGAAGCTCGCGCCCGCCGTCAGATTCAGGCTCGGCGACGCCGGCAGCAGCACGGACGTGGCGCCGTCGAAGCGCGCGGCGCTACCGATCAAGCCACTGTCGTCGAGTGCCGGTGCCGCGCTAGTCGCGTGATGCGCGAAGGCGCTCGCGTCCTGCGCCGGCTTGTCCTTGTCGGCGAAGTGGTAGATCAGCAGCTGGTCGGCCGGATAGCTGTTCTTGCTCTCAACCGGCACCGTCGCCTTCGGATTGCCGTAGTACAGCCAGATCGGCGCCGGCTTGCCGTTGGCCAGCAGCGGCACCCGTACCCAGACGAAGGCCAGGTTGAACACCGGGTCGTACTTCTCGACGTGATGCGCCAGCTCGGTCTTGTCGTCCTCGGCGATGAAGCGCAGATCGGCACCATCGGCACTGCCTTCGGCAAAGTTGAAAACGCCCTCGTGCAGGCGCACCAGCACCACCGCGTCCTTGACCTCGCCGCCCAACGCTGCGCCAGACGGCGTGGCGTCCAGCGTGATCGCCTTGCGGTAGGCCCAGTCCGGGTTCCACCAGGCCTGGGCGCTGGCGGAGCCCAGCAGCAACACGGCCGCACACAGGCGGCTCAGCAGAGTTCGGATGCAGCAGGCGGTCATGAAGGGCTCCAGCTCGGGATCAAAGCGATGCGGAAATGCGGAACAGCAGGCGGCTGTCGCCATCACCGGTCACCGCGCCGCGATGCAGCGGCATGGCCCAGTCGAGCGTGCCGCTCAGGTGGTCGATCAGCTTGAAACTCAGCCCGAAGCCGAAGCTCGACAGGTACTTGGCGCGCGGGCTGCTGTTGTCGAGGAACGGGCCGCGCAGCTTCAGGTCGGCGCTGTCGAAATAGGCGTAGGGCTGGAATTCGCTGACCGCTCGGCGCAGCAGGCTCGACGGCACGTAGTCGCTCAGCGATGGCGCGCGCAGTTCGGCGGAGGCGAAGTAGCCGTAGTCGCCGAGCACCTCGGCTTCGAGGTAGCCGCGCACGTTGTCCATGCCGCCGCCGGCGAACTGTTCGCTGGAAATCAGCGGCTGGTCGGTGATCTGGGTACTGAAGCGCAGCCCCAGTCCGAACGCGCCCGGCAGCCGTCGTTCGTAGCTGATGCTGTTGCGCAGCTGCAGCATCTGGCCGCGCGCCTTGAAACGGTTGAGATCGATGGTGTCGGCGTCACTGCCGAGCTTCGGCGAAGCCACGCTGAGCCGGAAATCGTTCTGCAAGGACTGCTGTTCGAGGCGCAGCAGCTGCGTCAGGCTCAGGGTCACCGGCAGGTACTCGACCGGCGTGCGGATTTCCGCACCGGGGCCGACGCTGGCCAACGTGTTGAAGTTCTTGTAGTCGATGCCGACCGAGATGCCGGGGTAGTAGACGCCGCCGAGCGCCGGCCACTGCTTGCCGAGCGACAGCCCGAAACTGCGGCCGCTGCCGTTGACATCGACCCCGCTGAGCGCGGTGACATTGCTGCCGGTGCGTAGCGCTGTCGCGCTGAGATTCCAGCTGCCGTCGCCGAGCGGAATGCGGTACGAGCCGTAATAGACGCGGCCGTCGTCGATCCGGCGCGGCGCCAGCTGCACGCTCAGCGTGACGCTGTGGCCGAGCTGGAACAGATTGTCATAGCCGGCCGTCAGGACCGTGCGCATGAACGAGGTATCGCGGCCGTGGCGGTTGTTGACCTCGGCCGACAGCCGCAGCGGCAGCTGGTCGTCGACGTTCAGGTCGACGTCGATCACGCCGGGGGTTGCGGCCAGCGCCAGCACCGGCGTGACCCGGCGGTAGCCGAGCCGGTTCACGTAGTTCAGCTCCTGCTCGACCTTCGCGAAATCCGGCACCTGGCCTTCGGCGAGAGACGGCACTTCGAGCTTGATCTGGTCGATGGAGCTGTAGCGGCTGCCGATCACTTCAAGGCTGCCGACCTTGCCTTCCACGACCTCGAGCAGGACCAGTCCATCCTTGATCGTCTGCTTCGGAATGGTCACCGCAACGCTCTTGTAGCCGCGCTGCTTGTAGAGTTGTTCGAGCGCGCTGCGGGCGGCGTCGACATCGGAAGCCTTGCGGCCTTCGCCGACGAAGGGCTCCAGCGCCAGCTGAATGTCGACGTCGTTCAGCCGGGTGTTGCCGTCGACCGCGATTTCGAGAATGTCGAAGCGCTGATCGCGCACCGGCACGGCGACGGTTCGAGGTATCGGGTCCGCCGGCGCCGGTTCGGCCGCCACGGCAGGCAGGCAGGCGTGCACGACCATCGCGGCCAACGCGTGTTGCAGTGACAGGCCGGCAATGCGCAAGCAGCAATCCCCGAATCGACAATGAGTGGATACACCGTCGACTGTGGCCGTCGTTCCGGCGGGTGGAGTGTCACCACACTGGATCTGCGCAGGAGGCAGACCGCGCCGTTATTAAAGTTAAATAATTTGTCAATATGATGACATCGGCTTGTACCTCCCCTGATCCACACGATGGCGCGAATGCCCCGGCAGCCTGATGACAAACGACGCCTGAAAATCGGCGCACTGCTGGTGGCGATGGCGGCCGCTGCGCTGATGCTGGCGCTGCGCGATCGGCCGGTCGCCGCACCGGCATCGGTGGTGGCGGCAGTGCCGTTCATCGCTGGCGACGTGGCGGTCGGGATTGCGCCGCCGCCTTCATCCGGCAGCGATATCCCGCTCGGTGGCGACGCCATCATCACGCCCGCGCCCGAGGTCCTGCCGCCGGCCGCCGTGCCGGAAGCGCCATCGCCGGCCAGCGAATCGGCCGACAGCGAAATGACCGAAGTGGAGGACGATCCGTACGCCTACAACGAAGCCATTGCGGCGCCGGCCGAGCCGACCGGTGTGGAGTGGACGCAGGAAGCGCCGCCGACCGCTGCCGATGAATTATCGGATGAGCACGATGACGATTCGGCGAACGAACCGGCGGCAGGGCCGGTGACCGTGGCTTCCGGGCCGCCGTTACAGCAGCCCTCGGCGGCGCCGCTGAATCCGCGCAAGCCGGTTGCTGTCAGCGCCTATCAAGGCCCCTGCACCGCTGCCAGCACGCCTGAGGCGCCCGCGCAGTGGCGCGATCTGTCAGTCGACGAACGCGGTCGCTTTCCGCTGCCGCGTGCGGTCGCCAGCGTCTATGCGGCGGAGCCGCCGCGGCGCTTCATCGTCATCGACGATGCCGTATTCCGCGAAGGCAGCCGCCTGCCCGATGGCAGCACCCTGCTGCACATCGACCGCGCCAGTCTGGTGCTGGCCGCCGCCGGCTGCGCAGTGGAAGTGCCGCTGCGGCTGCTGCAGCGCTGAAGCCGGCCTGCGGCAGCCGCAACGGCTGCCGACTCCAGCAGCCGTTAGTGGAGTGCACGCCAGTGGACTGGCATCGCTGCTGATGCGGTTTCACGAAATTGACATTGCCTTGACACGTTGAACCCCTACGGTGCCGCCGCTCGTTCGAGCACGGTGTGGTGCCGTCGCGTTGTCCAGGTTTCTGTCGCATTCCAGAAGTATCCACTTTGCAATTTGCTCTTAGGGGGCCTCATGTCTCATTCATCGAAGTCGATCGTCGCGGCGGCTGCGTTGGCGCTTGCCAACGCCGCAGGTGCTGCGACCATCGAACAGCCGTCGGTCGTGCTGTACGGCGGCGGCGCTACTTTCCCGATCAACGCCTACGTCGGTGATTCCTGGCTCGACGCCGTGCCGAATCGCCGCCTGTCGAACACGCTACCGCCGGCTGCCGGCGCCAAGACCAACAGCAATGCCGCCGAAAAGGCGTCGCTGTTCGTCGAGTTCGCCAAGAGCACGGCCGCGTCGGGCACGCCGGACCAGAAGACCGGTCGCGTCGGTGTGTCGTACTGCCAGGGTGGCTCGGGCGTCGGCCGCGGCATCATCCAGAACACGCTGGTGGCTTCCGCTCCGTGCGGCGACTACGGCACCGGCACGCCGGCCGGCGTCTCGGCCCCGACCCGCAAGGCCGATTTCGGTGGTTCTGATGCGCCGCTGTCGCAGGCCGACGTCAACGCCTTCAACACCTCGGCCGGTACCCCGGCGCAGAACTACGGTGACCTCTACAGCCAGCAGGTACAGATTCCTGCCGTCGCCGGCAGCGTCGCCGTGGTCTATAACAATCCAGACCTCGGCAAGAAGCAGCTGAACCTCACCCGTTCGGACATCTGCGGCATCTTCTCCGGCTCGATCACCGACTGGGCGCAGCTGACCAGCACGCCGAAGGTCACGACGCTGACGCGGCCGATCAAGGTCATCACCCGTTTGGACAGCTCGGGTACCACCTTCAGCTTCACGAACTTCCTGTCGGCCGCCTGCCCGACCCTGAACGCTCCGGGCGACACCGCCGTCACCGGCTTCAAGACGGTCAACGTGTTCTCGACCGGCCTGCCGACCGGCGCCACGCTGCCGCCCAATTCGCTGGCGGTGTCGGGCAACGGCGGCATCGTCACCACGGTGGCGGCGACCGAAGGCGCGATCGGCTACGCCGACGTGGCCGACACGGTCAGCCGCACCAAGCGTGAAGGCGGCGCCGGCCTGAAGTTCGCCACCGTGGCCCGTTCGAAGGACCTGCCGAAGGGCACGCCGGGCGTGATCCCGCCGGGCGGCGACGCCGTGACCTGCGCCGGCAGCGGCAAGGTGTTCCAGCCGTCGCCGACCAAGGCGGTGAAGTACACCTGCCCGGCCGTGGTCTACAACAAGCTGAGCCCGTCGAAGAACCTGCTGGCCAAGGGCTCCACCGGCCTGTCGCTGAACGTGTCGCTCGACAAGGTGCTGGGCGCCAACGATGCCAACGGCCGTCCGACCGTGCTCGACGTCACCGGCCAGAACGCCTCGGCGATCCCGGGCTGCCTGCTGACCGTGCTGCCGAACGACTACGCCCAGCCGCCGGTGATCGCGACCAAGAAGGCCGCGCAGGATTTCGCGACCTATCCGGTCATCGCCGTCTCGTACCTGATCGCCACCGCAGCCGGCAACGGCAGCAAGCTGGCCGACCTGCAGGCGCTGCTCGGCGCCTCGTACAACGCGGCGGTGCTGTCGACCACCAAGACGATCGGCAAGACCACCGGCTTCGCGCCGCTGACCTTGAAGCTGAACGGCGCGACGATCGACGTTCCGGCGAAGATTGCCGCCTGCGTCCGCAGCTGATCGGTTGAAGTCTGCATCGGGGCCGGGTCGATACGACCGGCCTTCGACGACACCCGCTACGCTTCCGGCGCAGCGGGTGTCGCCATTTTTGGCCGCCACCCGGTCGATGGCCGCCGCTGGCAGCGGCCGGCCACGATCGGCACCTCCGCGGTCAGGCCGCGCGCCACCCGATCGGGCAGGTTTTCGGCATGGGCCGCCCCCGCTTTTGCAGTGGCGGCACTTCTGGTTTCATGTCAATCAGGCCTTGACCGTTCCCGGTTCGAACATAGGCCCCCAGACACCAACCGGAGGAGATCCCATGTCCGCAGTTGCCAAGACCCCTGCCACCCAAACGGCACAATACGACGCAGTCGTCATCGGTGCCGGCGTCGCCGGCTTGTACCAGGTGTATCGGCTTCGCGAAGCCGGGTTCAACGTCAAGGCCTTCGAGGCCGGTTCGAACGTCGGCGGGACCTGGTACTGGAACCGCTACCCTGGTGCCCGCTTCGATTCCGAGGCCGAGATCTACCAGTACTGGTTCTCCAAGGACATGTACGCGCAGTGGAAGCCGACCGAGCGCTTCCCGGCCCAGCCGGAAACGGAAAAGTGGCTGAACCACGTCGCCGATCTGAACGACCTGCGCAAGCACTACAGCTTCTCGACGCGGGTCACCGCCGCCCATTACGACGAAGCCCAGAAGCTCTGGAAGATTTCCACCGACAAGGGTGACACCGTCACCGCGCGCTTCTTCATCAGCTGCGCCGGCATGCTGTCGGCGCCGCTGGAAAACCGCTTCCCGGGCCAGGACACCTTCAAGGGCCGCATCTTCCACACCGCGCGCTGGCCGAAGGACGAGATCGACTGGACCGGCAAGACCGTCGGCGTGGTCGGCACCGGCGCCACCGGCATCCAGGTGATCCAGACCATCGCGCCGAAAGTCGGCAAGCTGAAGGCCTTCGTGCGGACGCCGCAGTACATCATTCCGATGAACAACCCGAAGTACTCGGAAGCCGACTGGGCCAAGAAGGTCGACGGTTTCGAGTCGCTGAAGTCACGGGTGCAGTCGACGTTCTCGGGCTTCGAGTACGACTTCGCCAACGGCTCCTGGTACGACAAGACGCCGGAGCAGCGGCGGGCGATCTACGAGCACTACTGGAAGGACGGCTCGCTGGCGCTGTGGCTGTCGGCGTTCCCGGAAGTGTTCTCCGACGAGGCGGCCAGCGCCGACATCTCCGAGTTCGTCCGCGAAAAGATGCGCGAACGCCTGAACAACGATCCCTTCCTCTGCGACAAGCTGATCCCGAAGCCGTCGGACTATGGCTTCGGCACCCACCGCGTGCCGCTGGAATCGAACTATCTGGAAGCCTACCTGCGGCCGAACGTGCAGCTGATCGACTGCCGCGAATCGGCGATCGAGCGGATCGTGCCGAACGGCGTGCAGATGAAGAATGGCACCGTGCATGAAGTCGACATCCTGGTGCTGGCCACCGGCTTCGACGCCGGCTCGGGTGCCTTGAGCCGCATCGACGTGCGCGGCCGCGGCGGTCGTTCGCTGAAGGAAGACTGGGGCAAGGACATCCGCACCGCGATGGGCCTCGGCAAGCACGGCTACCCGAACCTGTTCACCACGGCGGCTCCGCTGGCACCGTCGGCTGCGCTGTGCAACATGACCACCTGCCTGCAGCAGCAGGTGGACTGGATCAGCGACTGCCTGATCCGCCTGCGCGACAAGGGCGTCACCGAGATCGAGCCGACCAAGGCCTTCGAGGACGCCTGGGTGGAACACCACGACTCGATCGCCAACGCCACGCTGATCGTCAAGACCGACAGCTGGTACATGGGCTCGAACGTCGAAGGCAAGCCGCGGCGCCTGCTGTCGTACTGCGGCGGCGTCGGCACCTATCGCGGCAAGTGCGACGAGGTGGCCGCCAACGACTACCAGGGCTTCGCGATGAGCTGATCCGGCTGCCTTCGGGCCGCGCCGGCAAGCCCCGTCGATCTCCGATCGGCGGGGCTTTTTCGTGGCCCAGACGAAAGGCGGGCAGCGCCCGCTGGCCCGGCCCGCATGCTCGCCGTCACCCGTTTCCAGCCCCTGCCGCCGGCTGGCCCGCCTCCTTTTCACCCACCGAAGACATCGCCCCGATGAAGACCCGAGTCACCGAAATGCTGGGCATCCAGTACCCGATCATCCAGGGCGGCATGATGTGGGTCGGCCGCGCCGAACTCGCCGCTGCGGTTTCCAATGCCGGCGGTCTCGGCATCATCACCGCGCTGACCCAGCCGAGCCCGGATGATCTGGCCAAGGAAATCCTTCGCTGCCGCGAGATGACCGACAAGCCGTTCGGCGTCAACCTGACGATCCTGCCGAGCGCCAAGCCGCCGCCGTACGAGGCCTATCTCGACGCCGCGCTGGACAACGGCGTGAAGGTGCTGGAAACCGCCGGCAACAACCCGAAGGAATTCATCCTCAAGGCCAAGGCGCGCGGCGTGAAGATCATCCACAAGTGCACCGCCGTGCGGCATGCGCTGTCGGCCGAACGAAACGGCGTCGATGCCGTGTCGATCGACGGCTACGAATGCGCCGGCCATCCAGGCGAGGACGGCATCGGCTGCCTGATCCTGTTCGCGCTGGCCGCCCGCAAGGTCAAGATTCCGCTGATCGCCTCCGGTGGCATCGCCGATGGCCGGACGATGGCCGCCGCGTTCGCGCTCGGCATCGAAGGCGTCAACATGGGTACCCGCTTCTGCGTCACCCAGGAAGCGCCGATCCACGACAACATCAAGCAGTTGCTGGTCAAGGCGACCGAGCGCGACACCAACCTGATTTTCCGTACGCTGCACAACACCGGCCGGGTGCTGAAGACGCCGGTATCGGACGAGGTGGTGGCGATCGAGAACCGCCCGGGCGGCTGCACGTTTGCCGACATCCAGCACCTGGTGTCCGGCGCCAAGGGCCGCGTGGCGCTGGAAACCGGTGACGTCAATGCCGGCCTGATCTGGGCCGGCCAGTCGGTCGGCCTGATCGACGACATCCCGACCTGCGCCGAGCTGATCGAGCGCATGGTCGGCGAATGCCGCAGCCTGCTGGCGACCGCCAACCAGCGGGTGAATTAAAGTCGCAGTCGCGATCCGGCCCGGAAGCGGCACGAGGGGCCGGACGCATCCCGCAACCGGAGGAGAACCCGCGTGCTGAAGATCCACCATCTGGTGCTGTCCCGTTCCGAGCGCATCGTCTGGCTGGCCGAGGAAATGGGCCTGCGCTACGAGCTGGTCCGCCATCTGCGCGACCCGCAGACCTTCCGCGCGCCGCCGTCGCTGCGGGCGGTGACGCCGCTGGCCAAGGCGCCGGTGATCGAGGACGACGGCATCGTCGTCGAGGAATCCTCGGTGATCTGCGACTACCTGCTCGATCGCCACGGCGACCACGGGCTGCGTCCGGCGCCCGGCAGCGCCGCGCGCCGCGCCTACGACTACTGGATGGCCTGCGCCGAATCGACCCTGATGTATCCGGTGCTGATCGACCTGCTGTCGGTGCTGACCCAGTCCGATGCGCCGGGTCTGCAGGCCTTCGCGATGGGCGAGTACGACACCATGCTGGCGCATGTCGAGCGGACGCTGGCCGGCGGCGACTACCTGGTCGACAACCGCTTCAGCGCCGCCGACGTGATGGTCTACTACACGCTGGCGATGGCGGCCGGCACGGCGATTCCGTTCCCCACTCACGCGCCGCTCGACCGCTACCCGCAGGTGCGCGCCTATCTGGCCCGGCTGGAGCAACGCCCGGCCTGGCAGCGCACTGCCAAGGCCTGCGCCGCCTGAAGGCGGCCGCTTAATCGTCTGCCGGAGCCTCTAGGGACCGGTCGGCGCGGCTTCGACATCTCGCCGAATGGAATCGGTGAGATCGCGCGCCCGCGGTCGGCCGGCTCGGAGGTCTTCTGGCAGCACTGATCGGGCAGCGGTCATGCCCAGCGAGGGCTGACCATCGGCAGGCCCGGACAGTCTCACGGGCAGCCGGCACGGCCGACGCCGGCAGCCTAAGATGCGCGCCCACCGACCCGCTCCGCCGATGACGACGACGCCGCCCGCCGATTCCGTTGCTGCAACCGCCGCGCCGGCTCCCGTCATCGCCAGCGCTGCTGTCGGCAGCCACCCGCTGCGCGCTGCGCTGCTGGTGATGGCGGCGGTGCTGCTGTTTGCCTGCATGGACACCACCACCAAGGTGCTGACCGAGCACTACGCGCCGCCAGTGGTGATCGCCATCCGCTACGCCGTGCAAGGCCTGCTGATGCTGGCGATCCTCGCGCCCGGTCATGGCCGCCGGCTGGTACAGACGCAACGCACCGGTCTGGTGCTGCTGCGTTCGGCCTGCCTGGCGCTGGCGTCGGTGATCATGGCGATCGCCTTCCACCGGCTGCCGGTCGCCGAAGCGACGGCGATCGTCTTCCTGTCGCCGCTGCTGGTGGTGCTGATCAGCGGCACGGTGCTGGGCGAACGGGTCGGCGGCTACGGCATCGTGGCGGCCGTGGCCGGCTTTTCCGGCGTGCTGCTGATCGCCCGGCCGGGCGCGGGGCTCGATCCGCTTGGCGTCGTCTGCGCGCTGATCGGCGCCGTGCTGATCGCCAGCTACCAACTGATGTCGCGGTTGCTGGCGCGCACCGAAGGCACCGTGCCGATGCTGTTCTACACGGCCATCGTCGGCTCGCTGGTCTATGGGCTGATGCTGCCGTGGTTCTGGGAAGGCCGCTGGCCGGACACGGCCCAGATGCTGCTGTTCTTCTGCACCGGCGCAGCCGGCGGGCTCGGGCATTTCCTGTTCACTGCGGCCCATCGTCACGCGCCGGCATCGGTGCTGGCGCCGGTGATGTACCTGCAACTGGTCTGGGCTGGCCTGCTCGGCTGGCTGGTGTTCGGCCATGTCGCCGACCTGCTGAGCATCATCGGCATGGTCATCGTGGCGCTCGCCGGTGCAGCCGTTGCGTTGCGCGCGCAGCTGACGCGCCTGCTCGGGCGCATGCCCGGCTGACGATCACGAAGAAGCTCGGAGTCAGGTCTGCGGCGGCAACCGCGAAGGGCGTCCGGCCGAGGCCGGCAATGGAGCGGGAAACGAGATTCGAACTCGCGACCTCAACCTTGGCAAGGTTGCGCTCTACCAGCTGAGCTATTCCCGCAGCGTGCAACGCCACCCTCGAACGAGGGTCTGAAAGTGGAGGCTACAGCCGGAGTCGAACCGACCTACGAGGATTTGCAGTCCTCTGCATAACCGATCTGCCATGTAGCCCACGTACCGCTTGCTGCCAGGCCAGCACCGCAGGTGCCCGACCCGCTTACTTCCGGAGCTAGGCTCCTGAAGCGAAAAAACCTCGTTGCTCACGAGGTTTCTGACTGACTTCACGTTGGAGCGGGAAACGAGATTCGAACTCGCGACCTCAACCTTGGCAAGGTTGCGCTCTACCAGCTGAGCTATTCCCGCAGCGTGTTGCCGAGGCGCGTATTCTAGTGGCTGAAGGCAGGGTGTCAAGCTATTCCCGCGAAAAACCTGCACCGCCGTCCGCCCTTCATCACCGGTCTCCGAAGCAGCGCGAGACGCGCCTGCAGGGCCGCTCAGAATTCGTCGCGCATCACCGGCCATGCCGCCCGCAGGTAGACCACCATCGACCACAAGGTCAGCGCCGCCGCCGCGAACAGCAAGCCATAGCCGATGCGGTAGACGTCGACGTCGGCGACCGGCAGCTTCCACAGCATCAGGCTGATCGCGGTCATCTGGAACGCGGTCTTGATCTTGCCGACCATGCCGACGGCGACCCGCTTGCGCTGGCCCAGTTCGGCCAGCCATTCACGCAGCGCGGAGATGGTGATCTCGCGGCCGATGATGATCGCCACCAGCACGCCCATGACGCTGCGCGGGTCGTCGCGCAGCAGCATCACCAGCGCCACGGCCACCAGCAGCTTGTCGGCCACCGGATCGAGAAACGCGCCGAAGTTGGAGGTCTGGTTCCAGCGCCGCGCCAGCCAGCCGTCGAACCAGTCGGTGACCGCCGCCGCCACGAACAGCATCGCCGTGGCCTGCCGCGCATGCTGCCAGTCGATGTAGAAAAGTCCGACGACGATCGGGATGACCACGACCCGGCCGAGCGTCAGTGCTGTGGGGAGATTGATCCGCATGTCCTGGAGGCGATGCCGTTCGTGGCCGGTGGTCAGTGGCTAGTGTCCAGCAAAAGCGGGGCCTTGTGGTCGCATGGCGCGGCAATCGAGCCAAATGCTGCGGGCAGGCCGCGCGCGGTGGGTCATCAGGCAACGAACGGGCGAGGAATCCACGGCTGATTCGTCAACGCGACGTCAATGGAAGTGCGCGTAGATCCGCTCGGCGAGCCGCCGGTTGATGCCGTCGACGCGCGCCAGTTCGTCGATGCCGGCGCGCTTGATCTGGCCGAGCCCGCCCAGGGCATTGAGCAGCGCCCGCCGCCGCGTCGGCCCCAGGCCCTCGATCGCCTCCAGCCCGGAGGTCACGCGCGCCTTGTCGCGACGCGCCCGGTGGCCGGTGATCGCGAAGCGGTGGGCCTCGTCGCGAATCCGCTGGATCAGGTGCAGCGCCGGCGAATCCGGCGGCAGCATGATCGGCTGATCGCGCTCCGGCAGGATCAGCTGTTCGAGTCCCGGCTTGCGCGTCGGCCCCTTGGCGATCGCGACGATTCGCACGCCCTCGTACTCCAGTTCCTCCAGCGCCTCGCAGGCAGACGCGAGCTGGCCGGCGCCGCCGTCGATGAACAACACGTCCGGCACCTGCACCTCGCCGGACTTCACGCGCGCGAAGCGCCGCGACACCGCCTGCTTGATCGCCGCGTAGTCGTCACCCGGCGTGATGCCTTCGATGTTGAACTTGCGGTAGGCGATCTTCAGCGGCCCTTCCTCGTTGAACACCACGCAGGACGCCACCGGCCGTTCGCCCATCGAATGGCTGATGTCGAAGCACTCCAGCCGGCGCGGCGGCGCATCCAGATCCAGCGCCTGCTGCAACTCCAGAAGGCGCTTGTCCATGCTGGCCGCCTCGACCAGCCGCGTCGACAGCGCCTGCTGCGCGGTATTGATCGCCATCTCCATCAGCCGCTGCTTGGGGCCGCGCTGCGGCTCGTTGATCTTCACCTTGCGGCCAGCGGCGTGCGCCAGGGTCGCCTCGATCCATTCGAGATCGTCCGGCTGATGGCTGATCAGCACCTCCGGCGGCACCGGCCGGCTCAGGTAGTACTGGCCGAGGAAGCTGCCCAGCAGCTCCGGCACTTCCATGCCGTGCGGATGCTTCGGGAAAAAGCTGCCGTGGCCGAGATTCAGGCCATCGCGAACCGAGGTGACGACGATGCAGCTCGACGACGGATGTGGCGCGACCGCGATCACGTCGATCTCGTCGGCACCGCCGGTGATCGCCCGGTTCTCGCGGACCCGCGCGAGTGCCGCGATCTGGTCGCGCAGCTTGGCGGCGCGCTCGAACTCCAGCGCTTCGGAGGCTGCTTCCATCTCGGTGCCGATCTCGCGGGCCAGCTCGTCGCCACGGCCTTCGAGCAGCCGCACCGCGCGGCCGATGTCGACTGCGTAGTCCTCCGGCGAGATCAGCTTCACGCAGGGTGCCGAGCAGCGCCGGATCTGGTGCTGCAGGCAGGGCCGGCGGCGGTTGCTGAAGAAGGTGTCGTTGCAGGGCCGCAGGCGGAACAGCTTCTGCAAGGTGTAGAGCGTCTCGCGCACGGCCGTGGCACTCGGGAACGGCCCGAAGTAGCGCGCTTCGCTGTCCTTGCTGCCGCGATGGAAGCCGATCCGCGGGTAGTCGTGGCTGTTGCTGATCTTGACGAACGGGTAGCTCTTGTCGTCCCGCAGCGACACGTTGTAGCGCGGGTTCTGCTCCTTGATCAGGGTCGCTTCCAGCAGCAGCGCCTCATCTTCGGTGTGGGTCAGCGACACCTCGATGCGGGCGATCTGGTCGACCATCGACTCGATGCGCGGATTGCCGCTGGCACGCAGGAAATAGCTGCCGACGCGCTTCTTCAGGTTGCGCGCCTTGCCGACGTACAGAAGATCGTCGCCGGCGTCGTACATGCGGTAGACGCCGGGCGAACTGGTCAGCTGCGACAGAAATGCCTTGGAATCGAAAACGGGTGCCGGATCGCTCATCGCGCGAAGGATACCGGCGCGTTGCCCGTCTGCGGAGACCTGCTGCGACAGCAGAGGTAGCCGGCTGGAAGCCCCCGCGCAGCGCTACCGCGCCGAGCGCCCGGCTCAGTAGCCGGCGCCCTCCGGGCTCGGTGCGGCGGTCGGCTCGGCTGCCGGGGCGACGGCATCGCCGGACGGCGCCGGCAGGGCCTCGGCCAGTGTCTTCAGGCGCGCCAAGCCCTTGTCGTAGTCGACCTCGATCTCCTTCTTCATCACCAGGCCGACATAGCGCATCACCGGGTCATGGCCGAGATCGGCGTCCATCGACCAGCTGACCACGCTGCCCTCGCCTTTCGGTTCGATGCTGTAGACCGTGGTCGACGGATGCTCGAAGCCGTCGAACACCAGCTTCAGCGTCACCAAGCGGTCCGGCGTGGTGGCGATGATCTCCTGGCTGCCGGAGCCGACCTCGGCATTGCCATGCCAGGCATAGCGCGCGCCGACACCCGCCGGCGGGCCGCTGATCTCGACCTTCATCGCCGGGTCCAGGCCGGCCCACGGCGACCACTGCTCGAACTTGTCGAAGCTGTTCAGCACCGCGTACAGCGCCGCCGGCGGCGCGGCGATCTCGACACGCCGTTCGACGTGAACCTGGTCCGACAGCAGGAACCCGATCCCGACCAGCCCCACCAGCAGCACGGCGACAAACACGACCACACGGATCAGCAGACGCATTGCGGTTCACTCCTCGATATTGGCGGCGGGGCTCTGTCGGCCCGGTCGGGCGCTGCGGGCGCCTGCGCCGACTATACGGCCCGCTCCGGCCGCGCCGTTAGCGGCTCGGCGAGCGGGCTGGCGCTCACTTGCCCTTCCAGACCGGCGCGCGCTTCTCCATGAACGCCTGGCCGCCTTCGCGGGCATCGGCGGTGCCCATCAGCCGGGCACCGGCTTCCATGCTGAGCCGGGACAGTTCGGCATCGGTCACGTCGACGCCGAGCTTCAGCAGCTTCAGGCTTTCGGCAATCGCCAGCGGCGCATTGGCGGCGATCCGCTGCGCCAGCGCCACCGCCGTGTCGATGACCTGATCAGCCGGCGCCAGCGCGTTGATGACGCCATGCCGGTGCAGCAGCTCGGCGGACATCGGCTCGCCGGTCAGCACCGCCTGCGCGGCCAGATTGCGCGGCAGCGCGCGTGGCAGGCGGGCGACACCGCCGGCGGCGGCGATGATGCCGCGCTTCACTTCCGGCAGGCCGAACTGGCTGTCGTCGGCGGCCACGATCAGCTCGCTGGCCAGCGCCAGCTCGAATCCGCCGCCCAGCGCCTGGCCGCGCACGGCCGCGATCCACGGCTTGCTGCGCACGGCGTTGACATAGCCGGCGAAGCCGCCCTCGATGCGCATCAGCTCCTGCAGCGCGCGCGGGTTCGACAGCGCCGACAGATCCAGCCCGGCGCAGAACACCTCCGGCCGCGACGATGCGAACACCACGACGCGGATCGTCGGGTCGGCCTCGGTCACCTGGATGATCTCGGCGATCGCCCGCGCCAGCCGCGCATTGACCGAGTTCATCCGCAGCGGCCGGTTCAAGGTCACCACGGCGACATGACCGTCGCGGCGTTCCAGCAGCACCGGGCTGCCCGGCGCGCCGACCGGCGGCAGCACGGCCTCGTCGAAGGTCCACTGCATCAGGCCGTCAACCTTGGCGATCTGCCCCGGCAGGCCGATCGGCTCGCGCTGGCCGTTGATCAGCAGCGCCTGGCCGCGATAGTCGTGCGGATGCAGCAGCGCCACGGTGCGGGCGCCGTCCGGCGTGCGGGCGACGATCGACGCCAGCTGCGGGTCGCCGCTGGAATCGAACTTGACCAGATAGGTCTCGACCGTCGCCGGCCCTTCGTAGTCGTCGAGCAGCCGCAGCGCCGGCAGGCTGGCGCGGCGGGCGGCGACTGCGTCGTTCAGATCGAGGTTGACCGGCAGCGACGCCGGCGGATCGCGCAGCAGCACGGCCGCGAAATGCTTGGTCACGTAGCCGCCGTTGCCGTACAGCAGGCCGCTGTTGGCGCTGCCGGCGCGCAGCACGCGGGTCATCGCGGTGATCGCATGGCTCATGAAATCGCCAAGCGGGCCGCCGAAGAAGCTCAAGCCCCCGGTAACACTCGGCGCCACGCCGTCGCGCAGGCCGCCGATCGCCTTCAGCGCCAGCTTCGGGATGCACGGGAAGCAGGAATAGATCTCGGCGGCATCGACATCGCTACCGCTCAGGCCATTGGCCTTCAGCGCCTCGGTCAGCGCCAGCTCCATCGGCAGGCATTCGGCATAACCGGGCCGCGACAGGAAGTCGTCGATGTCCGAAGCCCCGGCACCGGAGCCGACATAGACCAGCTTTGAGGCCGGCACGCCGGCCGCCAGCGCCGCCGCACGCGAGGTCACGATCACCGCCGCACCCTGGTTCACGTACAGCTGCGCGACCATCCGCTTCAGGTACGGGTAGCTGATCGGCCGATTCTTCGACGAGGCCGTGGCGATCGCGGCCGGATCATGGCCGGCGCGGTCCCAGGCATAGGCGTTGGTCGCCGCCACCGCCGCGTACTGCGCCCACAGCGCGGCCGATTCGGCGGTCGATGCCTCGGCGCTCAGGCCGTTGGCGGCGCGCAGTGCGTTCTCGTAAAGGGTATAGACCTCGGTCGGGTCCTTGAGGCCGTACTTCGCGGCCAGCTTGGTGACGTACGAGGACCCATCGATCAACGGCGCCGCCTTGCCGCCCGGCGTCCAGCCATCCGGCGCCTTGCGCTGGGTGGCAGCGGCGCGCAGCGAACCGAAGGCTTCGGCGCCGCAGATCAGCGCCGCTACCGAGCGGCCGCTGGCGATCTCCACCGCCGCCTGGCTCAGGTAGCGCACCGGCGAATCGCCGCTGATGCCCTCGGTCGGCACCACGGTCGGCGCGATGCCGAGCGCGTGCGATACCAGGCCTGGCAGATCGGCGTACGGCCAGGTCAGCTGCGGCACCACGTACAGGCGGTCGAGCTTCGCCAGCCAGCCGCCGCCGGCGTCGGCATCGGCGGCCCGCGCGGCCGCTTCGATCAGCCGCAGCGGCTCCAGGCCGGACTGGCCCTTGTCCGGGCGATCGGTAATGTCGCCGACACCGATGATGACGGGCAGCAGGTCAAGGTTTTCCATGGAGGCGGGCAGTTTCGGCCGGAAGAGAACGGTGGCCGCGATGATGCCGAAGCCGGCCACGGTAAGTCTGCTAACCCGAAGCGGCCCACCCCCAAAGGTCGAGAACCTCCGTCATCCGTAATGGAGGTCCGAAGCCTTGCCGCGGAACACCCGATAGGCGAACGCGGTGTAGCCGAGGATCGCCGGCAGCACCAGCAGCGCGCCGACCAGCATCACCATCAGCGATTCCGGTGCGGCGGCCGCGTTCCAGATGGTGATCCGGTCCGGCACCAGAAACGGGAACAGACTGTAGGCAAGCCCGAAGAAGGCCAGCACGAACAGCGACACGCTGCAGGCGAACGGGCCCCAGGACCAGCGGCGCAGGCCATTGGCATTGCCGATGCCGGCGTCGACCTTGAGCCGCGACAGGAACACCTGCAACAGCACGAACATCGCCAGCGAGGCCAGCGGGATCGGCAGCAGCGCGAAGAACTGCGGCAGCGAGAACCACTTGGCGAAGATCGACGGGCTGACCAGCGGTGTCGCGATCGATACCGCCGCGATGCCGGCTCCCGTGCCCCAGGCCGACAGCCGCGCCCAGCGCAGCGCCCGCAGCTGCAGCGCGCCTTCGGTCTTCAGGATCAGCCAGCTGGCGCCCAGCAGCGCGTAGCCGGCCGCCAGGCCGAGGCCGATGAAGATCGAGAACAACAGCCCGGCCGGCGATGCGTCGAAGCCGGTGATCAGCTGGCCGAGCATCGTGCCCTGCGCCAGCGAGGCGAGCAGCGAGCCGGCATGGAAGGCCAGATCCCAGCGCGCCTTCTTCTCCGACTTCACCTTGGCGCGGAAGTCGAACGCCACGCCGCGCAGGATCAGGCCGACCAGCATCAGCGCCACCGGCAGGTACAGCGCGCCGAGGATCACGCCGTGGGCCAGCGGGAAGGCCACCAGCAGCAGGCCGACGCCGAGCACCAGCCAGGTTTCGTTGGCATCCCAGAATGGACCGATCGCAGCGATCATCCGGTCCCGCTGCGCGGGTTCGGCGCGCTGCAGCCAGATGCCGACGCCAAGGTCGTAGCCGTCGAGAATCACGTACAGCAGCATCGCCAGCCCCATCAGGCAGACGAAGATCAGCGGCAGCCAGAACGCGGCGCCGGTCAGGCCGGCGGGCACCAGGTCGACCGGATTCATGACAGGGCTCCAGCCAGCGGCAGCGCAGCCCCACCGTGCGCCGGCGGCGTGCCCTTGCGCGCCAGATGGAACACCGCCGAGATGAACGCCACGATCAGCACGGCGTACAGCGCCAGGTACATCACCAGCGAGGTCGCGATCAGCGGTGCCGGCACGCTGGACGCGGCATCGGCAGCGGTCAGCACGCCGGTGACCAGCCAGGGCTGGCGGCCGATCTCGGTGACCCACCAGCCGGCCACGACGGCGAACCAGCCGGAGAAACTCATCGCCGTCAGCACCTTCAGCAACCAGGTCGGCAACGGGCCCCGTCGCAGCGCGGCGGCCGACAGCCACGACACCGCCAGCATCAGCAGGCCGACGCCGACCATCACCCGGAACGACCAGAACACCGGCGTCATCCGGGGATGGCGCTCGAAGTCCTTGAGGCCCTTCACGACGCCGTTGGCGTCATGGACGAGATACAGCGAAGCCAGCTTCGGAATCGCGATCTCGTAGCGGTTGCGCTGGCCGGCCTCGTCGGGAATCGCGAACAGCACGGCCGGCGCACCAGCGGTGGTGTCCCACAGCCCTTCCATCGCCGCCACCTTGGCCGGCTGGTGATGCAGGGTGTTGAGGCCATGCAGGTCCCCCACCGCGATCTGCAGCGGAATCAGCGCCGCCGCTGCATAGACGCCGACCTTCAGACCCAGCGCCACTTCCGGGCCACGGTCGCGACGCAGCAGCCGGTAGGCCGACAGGCCGGCGATCAGGAAGGCCACGGTCAGCGCGCTGGCGATCAGCATGTGCACGAACCGGTACGGCAGCGACGGGTTCGACAGGATCGCCAGCCAGTCGGTGGCATGGGCCACGCCGTCGCGCATCTCGAAGCCGACCGGCGTCTGCATCCAGCTGTTCAGCACCAGGATCCAGAACGCCGACAGCGTGGTGCCGAAGCAGACCAGCCCGGTCGCCAGCGTGTGCACCCGCTCGCTGACCCGGTTCATGCCGAACAGCATGATCGACAGGAAGGTCGCTTCGAGGAAGAACGCGGTCAGCACCTCGTAGGCCAGCAGCGGGCCGGCGATGTTGCCGACCGTGGTCATGAAGCCTGGCCAGTTGGTGCCGAACTGGAAACTCATGGTGATGCCGCTGACCACGCCGAGCGCGAAACACAGCGCGAAGATCTTGACCCAGAAGCGGTACAGCGACATCCAGCGCTCGTCGCGGGTCCGGGTGTAGCGCACCCGGAAGAACAGCAGCGCCCAGCCGAGGGCGATCGACAAGGTCGGGAACAGGATGTGGAAGGTGATATTGGCCGCGAACTGGATACGGGCCAGCAGCAGGGGGTCATCCACGTCAGTCGCTCCTCTGGGTATCGGCAATCGGGATTCGGATCAGGCGGGAAGCGCCTGCAGCCTTCGCCGGCGCCGGAAACGGCGGCGTGCTCGCCAGGACGGCAGCAGCAGTATCAGCAAGCGGTGGCGGGCGGGACATGATCGGCAGGTGGTCGGCAGGGCCACCCCGTCTATCAAACGCCATGCCATTCGAGACATGCGAAAAACCTGTTTACTTTCATTTGCTTGAATTCCATCGGCAAGCTGCTCTGCCAGCGCTGACTGCCACCAGGACTGCCGCCACCGCCCCTTGGCAGTGTTCTGGCAGTCCGCAGCCGCTGCGGCCACGCCGACTCAGGCCAGCCCGTAATCCTTGAGGCGCCGATACAGGGTCCGTTCGCTGAGCCCGAGATGCACCGCCAGCTCGGCACGACTGCCGTCGAAGGTGGCCAGCGCATGCGACAGCCGGACCTTCTCGTCGTCCGGGCGTCGGCGCAGCGGTGGTGCGGCGCTGCCGGCGCCGTCGAGCAGTTCCGGTGGCAGGTCGCGCGGCCGGATCACGCCGTCGTCGGCGAACAGCCGCGCGCGCTCCAGCACGTTGCGCAGCTCGCGGACATTGCCCGGCCAAGCGTGGCGGCGCAGGGTCGCCAGTGCCTCGTCGTCGATGCGCAGCGGGCCGCCGCCGCCGATCCGACGCAGCAGGCTCTGGACCAGCAGCGGCAGGTCGTCGTCCCGCTCGCGCAGTGGCGGCAGCTGCACCGGAAAGGCGCTGATCCGGTAATACAGGTCCTGCCGGAAGGTCCCGGCCTCGACCATCGCCTTCAGCGGCTTGTGGGTCGCCGATACCAGCCGGAAATCGGCGCGCAGCGTCTCGATCCCGCCGACACGTCGAAAGGTGCCGGACTCGATCAGCCGCAGCAGCTTGACCTGCATCGGCAGCGGCACGTCGCCGATCTCGTCGAGAAACAGCGTACCGCCGTGCGCGGTTTCGGCCAGCCCGATCTTGCGCTGCATCGCGCCGGTGAACGCGCCGCGCTCGTGGCCGAACAGCTCGCTCTCGAACAGCGTTTCCGACAGCCCGGTGCAATCGACCACCACCAGCGAGCCGCGCGCCCTCGGGCTGGCCTGATGCAGCGCCCGCGCGAACAGTTCCTTGCCGGTACCGGATTCGCCCTGCAGCAGCACCGGCACCTGGGAGGGCGCAGCACGCTGCAACGCCGACAGCGCCGCATTGAAGGCATCGGAGCGGCCGACCAGACCGTCCTCGCGCGGCTGGGCCGAGGCGGCGGCGACGCTGTTCAGGCGTTCGACATAGGCGATCACCTCGCCCGCTTCATCGAGGATCGGCCGCAGTTCGACATCGACATGCTCGGGGCCGCGCGGCGTGTGGTGGACGTGCAGCACGCGATCCGGCGCCCGGCTGGCCAGCGCCTGCTTCATCGGACAGTGTTCGCCCGCCTGGTCGCAGGGAACGCTGTACTGATGCGACACCCGATAGCACTTCTGGCCGCGCACCTGCTGGCGCGGCGTGGCGAACTGGCGCTGGTAGGCGGTGTTGGCGGCCAGGATGTTGTAGTCGATGTCGAGCACGATCATCGGCGTCGCCTCGTGCTCCAGGTAGGAGATCAGCGCATGCACCGAAGGGTCTGCGGTCGCCATCGTCAGGTCTGCCGGTTCTGGCGCCCGCTGCGCCAGCGGCGAGCCTAACGCCAACGCGCGGGACTGCCAATCGACTGCCATCTTCTGCCGGAACTGCCAGCCCCAACGCTGCCAGCATCGGGCAGTGCCCCGTCACTTCCGAATAATCATTCGTCCAATCAATGGCTTGATCGCATCGCTCCGGCTGGCATGGCGCTTGGCTGCAGATCGGATATCCGCCAGCACTGGCACCGACACAGGAGTCCGCACCATGAGCACGACCCCAGGCCTGGTCGTCGAAGGTCACTTCGACCCAGCCACCTCGACCATCAGCTACCTCGTGCTCGATCGCAGCACCGGGCAGTGCGCGATCGTCGACAGCGTCCTCGACTACGACCCGAAATCCGGCCGGACCGCCACCACGTCGGCGGACGCCCTGATCCGCCGCGTCGAGGAACTCGGTGCCCGCGTGCAGTGGCATCTGGAAACCCATGTCCATGCCGATCACCTGTCGGGCGCTCATTACCTGCGCGAGCGGCTCGGCGGGCAGATCGCCATCGGCGACCAGATCCGCACCGTGCAGACGGTGTTCGGCACCATCTTCAACGCCGACGAACGCTTCGCCCGCGACGGCAGCCAGTTCGATCGCCTGTTCCACGATGGCGACCGGTTCGCGATCGGCTCGCTCGAGGCGCGCGTGCTGCACACCCCCGGGCATACGCCGGCCTGCCTGACCTATGTGATCAGCGACGGGGTCGACCACGCCGCCTTCGTCGGCGACACCCTGTTCATGCCGGACTACGGCACCGCCCGCTGCGATTTTCCCGGCGGCGACGCCCGCACCCTGTACCGCTCGATCAACAAGGTGCTGAGCCTGCCGGCGGCTACCACGCTTTACATGTGCCACGACTACCCGCCGAACGGCCGCGCGCCGCGCTGGACCAGCACGGTGGCCGAGGAGCGCGCCCATAACGTCCATGTCCGTGACGGCATCAGCGAGGACGCGTTCGTCGCCATGCGCACGGCCCGCGACGCGACGCTGGCGATGCCGGTACTGATCCTGCCGTCGGTGCAGGTCAACATGCGCGCCGGCGCGTTTCCGGAACCGGAAGCCAACGGCATGCGCTACCTGAAGATCCCCCTCAACGCGCTCTGAGCGCGTTCCAGCCCCCTGCCCGTACCCGCTTCCGGAACCTCGATCATGACGCCTGCCCGCCTCACCGACCGCCTGACCGTTTCGCCGCAGATCACCGCCACCGACCTGCCGGCCCTGGTGGCGCAGGGCTGCACGACGGTGATCTGCAACCGCCCCGACGGCGAGGGCGCCGACCAGCCGACCCATCAGGAAATCGCGCAGGCCGCAGCCGCCCTCGGCATCACCCTGCACTACCTGCCGGTCGTGGCCGGCAAGGTCGATGACGCCACCGCGAGCGCCTTCGGCGATCTGCTGGCAAGCGCCCCCGGCCCGGTGCTCGCCTACTGCCGTACCGGCACCCGTTCGACGACGCTGTGGGCGCTGTCCGCTGCCGCGCGCGGCGCGGCGGCGGCACCGCTGATCGAGACCGCACGACAGGCCGGTTATGACCTGTCGGCACTCGCCGGCCGGCTGGAACGGCAGGCAGCCGAAGCACGGCCAGCGGCCGGCCCGCCGACCGATGTGATGCATACCGTGGTGATCGTCGGCGGCGGTGCAGCTGGCATCGCCACGGCCGCCAGCCTGCTGGCCCGCGATCCGAAGCTCGACATCGCGATCATCGATCCGGCCGAGCGCCACTACTACCAGCCCGGCTGGACGCTGGTCGGAGCCGGCGTGTTCAGGGCCGAGCAGACCGTGCGCCCGATGGCGTCGCTGATTCCGCGTGGCGTGCACTGGATCAAGGCCGCCGTGGCCGCGTTCGAGCCGGAGCAGAACGCGGTGCTGCTGGAAGACGGCCGGGCGATCCGCTATCGCACGCTGATCGTCTGCCCCGGCCTGAAGCTCGACTGGGAGGCGATTCCCGGCCTGTCGGAAACCCTCGGCAAGAACGGCGTCACCTCCAACTATCGCTATGACCTGGCGCCGTACACCTGGCAGCAGGTGCAGGCGCTGCGCTGCGGCAAGGCCCTGTTCACGCAGCCGCCGATGCCGATCAAGTGCGCGGGTGCACCACAGAAGGCGCTGTACCTGTCCGGCGATCACTGGCAACGCAATGGCCGGATCGGCGACGTGAAGATCGAGTTCCTCAACGCCGGCGCGGTGCTGTTCGGCGTCGCCGACTACGTGCCGGCGCTGATGGAATACGTGAAGCGCTACGAGGCCACGTTGAGCTTCGGGCACACGCTGACCGCCGTCGACGGCCCGCGCCGGCTCGCCACCTTCAGCCGGGCGCTCGCCGACGGCAGCCGCGAGACCGTGCAGCGATCCTTCGATCTGCTGCATGTGGTGCCGCCGCAGCGGGCACCGGACTTCATCAAGGCCAGCCCGCTGGCCGATGCCGCCGGCTGGGTCGATGTCGATGCCGGCACTCTGCAGCACCGGCGCCACGCCAATGTCTTCGGCCTCGGCGATGCCGGCAATACCGGCAATGCCAAGACAGCGGCCGCCGCGCGCAAGCAGGCACCAGTGGCGGCCCACAACGTGATCGCCCAGCTGCGCGACCAGCCGCTCGACGCCCGTTACGACGGCTACGGCTCCTGCCCGCTGACGGTGGAGCGCGGCAAGATCGTGCTCGCCGAATTCGTCTACGGCGGCAAGCTGGCACCGAGCTTTCCGGCCTGGCTGCTCGACGGCCGCAAGCCTTCGCGGCTAGCCTGGCTGCTGAAGGAACGCATCCTGCCGCCGCTGTACTGGCAGGGCATGCTCAAGGGTCGTGAATGGATGGCCCAGCCAGAACTTGTCGGCTGAGGCGCACATGGACTCACTTTCCCTGACCCATGTCCTGACCCTTGGCCTCGGCGCGCTGATCGGACTGGCGCTGGCGCTCACCGGCGCCGGAGGCGGCATCCTGGCGATGCCGCTGCTGATCCTCGCCCTGGATCTGACCGTGGTGCAGGCGGCCCCGATCGCGCTGCTCGCCGTCGGCCTGTCGGCGGCGCTGGGTGCGCTGCTGGCCTTTCGTCAGCAGCAGCTCCGCTATCGCGCCGCCGCGCTGATCGGCGGTGTCGGCGTGCTGGTGGCGCCGGCCGGCACCTGGCTGGCGCACCAGATTCCGGTGTTGCCGATGACCCTGGTGTTTGCCGCCGTACTGGCCGCAGTAGCGATCCGGATGATCCGCGAGGCCGCGCCGGGTGCCGTGGCGATCACACCCGATCGCAGCCTGCCCTGTGTGCAGGATGGCGACCGCGGCCGCCTGCAGTGGACCGCGCCCTGCGCCCGCGCGCTGATCGGCACCGGCGCGCTGTCCGGCCTGCTTAGCGGTGCACTCGGCGTCGGCGGCGGTTTCGTGATCGTGCCGGCCCTGGCCCGCTACACCAATCTGACCGCGCGCAGCGTGGTCGGCACCTCGCTGGCGGTGATTGCGCTGGTCTCGGCCGGCAGCGTCACCATGGCCGCGCTGTCCGGTCATCTGCTGTGGCCGGTGGCGCTGCCGTTTGCCGGTGGTGCCGCACTTGGCATGGCGGCCGGCAGCCGGCTGGCGGGTCGCATTGCGCCGGGCCGGCTGAAGCAGGCGTTCGGCCTGCTGAGCCTGCTGGCCGCCGCGATCATGGTGCAGCGCGCGTGGGCTGGCTGAGCCGCGCCGCGCAGACCGCGATCAGGCCCAGACCAGCGTCTCGGCCGCCGTGGCCCACTGCTCGAAGCGGGCGCCGTAGCGGGCTTCCAGTTCGCTGCGCTTGACCTTGAAGGTCGGCGTGACCAGGCCGTTGTCGACCGTCCAGGCATCGGGCACGACGATCAGCCGGTCGAGCCGCTCGTGCGGGTCGAGCGTGGCGTTGACCTGCTCGCGCAGCGCAGCCAGCGCGGCGCTCACCGCCTCGCGGCCGGCAGCAGCGGCCGCCGGCGACAGCATCAGCAGCGCGAACGGCTGCGGGAAGCCGGAGCCGGCGACGCAGCAGGCTTCGACGTAGCCGTGCGCGCCGAGCTTGTTCTCGATCTGCGCCGGCGCCACGTACTTGCCCTTGGCGGTCTTGAACGCTTCCTTGGCGCGGCCGGTGATGCGGAAGTAGCCGTCGGCGTCGATGGTGCCGACATCGCCGGTGCGGAAGTAGCCGTCGGCGGTCATCGACTCGGCCGTCTTCGCCGCGTCCTTGTAGTAGCCGATCATCTGGCCCGGCGACTTCACCAGCAGCTCGCCGTTGGCCGGGTCGAGCCGCGCCTCGACCTGATACGAGGGCTGGCCGACGCAGCCGATGCGTCCGGCGCCTGCCTGGGTGCGGTGCGACACCGCCATGTTTTCGGTCATGCCATAGACCTCCAGCATGTCGAGGCCAAGATCGAGGTACCACTGCTGCAGGTCCGGCGGCATCGGCGCGGCGCCGAAGGTCGGCACGCGGACAGCATCGAGGCCTAGCTGGGTCAGGATCTGCTTGCGCACCCGCGGACCCTGCTCCGGATCGGCGAGCATCGCGGCCAGCTGCGGCTGCGGAATCTTCGCGTTGATCGCCTGCCGGAACTTGGTCCACAGCCTCGGCACCGACAGGAAGAAGGTCGGCCGGGCGCGCTGCAGGTCGGCCGTGAAAGTCTCCAGCCCGAGCGAGAACCAGACCTTGAGGCCGGTGGTCAGCGAATGCATTTCCGATGCGACGCGATCGGCCACGTGGGCCAGCGGCAGGTAGGACAGCACGCGGTCGTCAGGTGTTGCGCCATAGGCCAGCTTCAGCGCGTAGCCGGACACCGCCATCGCCCGGAAGTGGTGCATCACGCCCTTCGGCAGGCCGGTGGTACCGGAGGTGTAGATGATCGTCGCAAGCTCGTCCGGGCTGCGGTCCGGCGGGTTCGGCAGCGGCGCGTGGCGGGCGATCACGGCGTCCCAATCCAGGCTGGCGCGGCCGCCTGGCAACGGCTCCCGGGCAGTCGGCAGGCGGATCACCTCGACGCCGTCCGGAATGCCGGCCAGCATCGCCGCCCGGTCGCTGGAGTCGAGCTGGCCGACAAACACTGCCTCGGCTTCGGCGTGTTCGAGCACGTAGCGCACCGACTCGCCGGTCAGCGATGGATAGATCGGCACCGAGGCATGGCCCGCCAGCCAGATCGCGAAATCGGCCATGTACCACCAGGCGCTGTTCTTCGACAGGATCGCGATCCGCGAACCGGCCGGCCAGCCCTGCGCGGCCAGGTGGGCCGCCATCCGCAGCGCGGTGTCGTGCACTTCGGCCCAGGTGAAGGTGCGCACCGTGCCATCGGCCAGCGGCTGGGTCAGGTAGACGGCATCGGGCGTGGTGTGCGCCCAGTGGGCCAGGCGGCGCAACGGCAGATAGGCGTCGATCGCAGCGGACATGAATCCTCCTCGGAATGGTGGCTGCGGTCGTGGCCGCAGCATCGGGTATCGAGGGCGGATCATGCCGGGCTCGACGATGGCCGGGAATGGCGGAAACGGACATCGGTCGCCGACTGCGGACACGCCCTGCATTGACAGGGGCGGCAGGCCCTTCAATTATGGACCGGTCAGTCCAGAACCAGAATCAACCACCCTCCGATGGCCCGCCCACGCTGCTTCGACGAACAACAGGCGCTGCGCAGCGCCCTCGAGGTGTTCTGGGCCAAGGGCTACAACGCGGCGTCGATGACCGATCTGCTCGATGCCACCCGGCTCAGCAAGAGCAGCCTGTACGCCAGCTTCGGCAGCAAGCAGGCGCTGGTCGTCGAAGCCATGCGCTGCTATGCCGAACAGCTGATGGACGGCCCGCTGGCCGCGCTCGGCCGGCCCGATGCCGGCCGCGCCGAGATCGAGGAGGCGCTGCGCGCCACAGCGGCCGTGGCCCGGACCGAAGCTGGCCAGCGCGGCTGCTTCATCAACAACTGCCTGACCGAGATCGCGCCACATGACGCCGAGGTGATGGCCGCCGCAGCCGCCGCGATCCAGCAGCTGGAAGCGGCCCTGCTGGCCGCCGTCCGCCGCGGCCAGCAGCAGGGTGCGATCACCAACGGCGAGGCACCGGAAGCGCTGGCGCGCTTTCTGGTCAACACGCTGTCCGGGCTCAACCTGGCTGCCAAGTCGAAGCCCGCAGCCAAACGCTTGGACGACATCGTCCGTGTCGCCCTGCGCGCGCTCGACTGAACACGCTTGCCGCCCACCCGCCGGAGATTCGCCATGAACCTGCTGAAATCGCTGTTCGTCACGGCCTACATCGTGGCCGGCGTCGCTGGCCTGATCGCGGCGCTGATCATGATCGGCGAGCAGGGCTGGACCTCACGCTGGCTGGGCACGGCACTGGCCTGTGCCGGGCCGGCACTGTTCTTCTCGCAGCTGATGCTGATGCCGCGAGCGCGGACCTCGCGCAACCTCGGCCTGATGCTCGCCACCGGCGTGCTCGGCACCGCGCTGAGCCTGCTGCTGCCCGGCCCGGCGTCACTGGCGGCAGTGACGCTGGCGGCGATGGTCGGCGTCGTCGGCACGCTGGCCTACGTCTACTGGTACTCGCGCTTCGGCGCCGCCGGCAACGATGCGCTGGCCATCGGCAACACGCTGCCCGACTTCAGCCTCAGCGAACGCGGCGAGCCGTTGCGGACCGCCGCGCTGGTGCAGACCCCGGCGCTGTGGATCTTCTATCGCGGCAACTGGTGCCCGCTGTGCGTGGCGCAAGTGCGCGAGATCGCCGCGCAGTACCGGGAACTGGCGCGTCGCGGAGTGGCCGTGCACCTGGTCAGCCCGCAGTCCGAAGCCAGCAGCGAGCAGCTCGCCAGGCAGATGGATGCGCCGATGCGCTTCCTGACCGATACGGGCAACCGCGCAGCGGAAGCGCTGGGCATCAAGGTCAAGGACGGCCTGCCGGCCGGCTTCCAGGCGCTGGGCTACGACAGCGACGTGCCCCGCCCGACCGTATTCATCACCACCGCCGGCGGCCGGATCATCTACTGCGACATGACCGACAACTACCGGGTCCGCCCGGAACCGGCGACCTTCTTCACCGTGCTCGATCGCCACGCGATCGTCTGATCCCTGACCGCACGCTGTCCACACCCATCCCGGAGACAACCCTTGATCGACCTCTACACCTCGGCCACCCCGAATGGCTGGAAAGCCTCCATCACCCTCGAAGAGCTGGGCGTGCCGTACACCGTGCATCCGATCGCGCTGATGAAGGGCGAACAGAAGCAGCCGGAGTTCCTGAAGATCAACCCGAACGGCCGGATTCCGGCGATCGTCGATCGCGACGAGGGCGACTTCGCGGTGTTCGAGTCCGGTGCGCTGATGATCTATCTGGCCGAGAAGTACGGCCGCCTGCTGCCGACCGACCGCAAGGGCCGCTCGCAGGTGATCCAGTGGCTGATGTTCCAGATGGGCGGCGTCGGCCCGATGCAGGGCCAGGCCAATGTCTTCTTCCGCTACGCGCCGGAAAAGATTCCGTATGCGATCGACCGCTACCAGACCGAAACCAAGCGCCTGTACAAGGTGCTCGATGCCCGGCTGGCCGATCACGAATACCTGGCCGGCGATTATTCGATTGCCGACATCGCCAACTGGTCGTGGGTGTCGATCCACTTCTGGGCCGGCGTCGACATCGGCGACCTGCCGCACCTGCAGCGATGGATCGAAGCGATCCGCGCCCGCCCGGCCGTCCAACGCGGCATCGTGGTGCCGGAACCGATCGACTTCGGCATCTCCAAGGAAGAACTGGAAAAGATGGCGAAGTCGATGCTGGTGACCAAGCCGGCCGCAGCGTAGACCGTCGGCGAGCTGAAGCGGCAGGCGCAAGGATTGCGTCCGGACAGCACGGTCGATCCGTAGCGCCAGGTGTCACCCATCCACCGACAGGAACCCAGGTCATGCCGCATCTGTTCAGCCCCTACACGCTCAAGGGCGTCACCCTGCGCAACCGCATCGCGATGTCGCCGATGACAATGTACCGGTCGGTCGATGGCGAGATGAACGATTTCCACATCATGCTGATGGGTTCGCGCGCTGCGGGTGGCTTCGGGCTGGTGTTCCCGGAGCAGATCGCGATCACGCCGGACGGCCGCACCAGCGTCGGCTGCGCCGGCATCTGGAAGGACGCGCAGATCGAAGGCCTGAAGCGGGTCACGGCGATCATCAAGGCATTCGGCGCCGTGCCGGCCATCCAGCTTGGCCACACGGGGCGCAAGGGCTCGGAGCTCAAGCCCTGGGAAGGCGGCGCGCAGCTGCCGCCGGATCATCCGGACGGCTGGCCGGTGGTCGGGCCCTCGGCCGTGCCCTACGGCGGCCACCGCATCTACCCGGTACACGAACTGACGCGCGACGAGATCAAGACGATCCACCGTGCCTACGCCGATGCGGCACGGCGCGCCGCTGATGCCGGATTCGAGTGGCTGGAAATGCACTTCGCTCACGGCTATCTCGGCGCCAGCTTCTTCTCGCCGCTGGCCAATCACCGCACCGACGAATACGGCGGCAGCCTGAAGAACCGCATGCGTTTCCATCTGGAAGCGCTGGATGCGGTGCGCGCCGTCTGGCCGGAGCGCTACCCGCTGACGATGCGTCTTGGCTCTGACGATCTGAATCCGAAAGGCGTGCAGTTCGACGATTCAATCGAAGCCGTTCGGATGATGCGGGATCATGGCCTGGACCTCGCCGACCTCAGCATCGGTTTCAACACCGACGAGATGACGGCACCGCCGTTTTCCGACATGGCGTTCATGGTGAAGCGGGCCACTCGGGTGCGCCGCGAAGTCGGCATTCCGGTTGCCGCCAGCTGGAACCTGGGCCTGCCGCAGGTCGCGGATGAGGTGATCCGCAAGGAGCTGATCGATATCGCCATGCTCGGCCGACCGGCGCTGGCCAATCCGCACTGGCCTGTCTGGGCGGCGCGGGAACTGGCGCACGAGGACCCGTTTTCGCTGGTGCCGGAAGACTGGGCCTGGTGGCTGCGCAATTTCCGCGCTCACGATTCCTGCATCGGCTGGCCGCCGCTGCCGGCAATTTCTCCAGCGCACCAGGTCGCATCAAGCGGGTAAGCGATCAGCACTGATACGGCATGGAGGTTGCTTGAACCGTTGCGGCGGCTGCGATGTTCCGCAGCGCAGGCGACGGCGCTGCTGCCGTGGCTGATGGACCCTTGCCAACGCGGCATCATGCAGCCATGTCTCGACTGACCACCCACGTGCTCGACACCGCTGCCGGTCTGCCGGCGGCGGGTCTGCGCGGCAGCCTTTGGCGCTGTGATGCCGAGCGCTGCGAACGAATCGTCGATTTCCTCACCAACGCCGACGGCCGCCTCGATGCGCCCCTGCTCGACGGCGCGGCGTTCACTGCCGGGGTCTACGAGCTGCAGTTCGAGGCAGCCGCGTATTTCCGGGCACAGGGCCTGAAGCTGCCGGAGCCGCCGTTTCTCGATCGGATCAGCCTGCGCTTCGGCATCGCTGATGCCACGGCGCACTACCACGTGCCGCTGCTGCTGTCGCCGTGGAGCTATTCCACCTATCGCGGCAGCTGATGAGCACGGACGCGAGCCCGGCGATCCACCTGCTGCTCGACGGCGAGGTCGTGGCGCTGCGCGACCTGCCGCCGACCACCACGGTGCTCGACTGGCTGCGCGAGCACCGCGGCCGCAGCGGCACCAAGGAAGGCTGCAACGAGGGCGACTGCGGTGCCTGCGCAGTGGTGATCGGCCGGCTCCGCGACGGCCGCATCGAACGACGCGCGATCAACAGCTGCATCCGCTTCATCGCCACGCTCGACGGCTGCGAGCTGATCACCGTCGAAAGCCTGTCGCCGCCCGCAGGCCCGCTGCATCCGGTGCAGCAGGCACTGGTCGATCACCATGCCTCGCAGTGCGGCTACTGCACGCCCGGCTTCGTGATGGCTCTGTTCGCGCTGCAGCAGCGCAATCCGGCACCGAGCCGCGACGAGGTGCTTGACGCCTTGTCCGGCAACCTCTGCCGCTGCACCGGCTATCGGCCGATCATCGATGCCGCGCTGGCCCTGCACGGCGATCCTGAAGCCACGCGCGGTTTACCGACCGATGCCGACGGCGCCGAACGGCGCGCCGCGCTGGCCGCCATCCAGCGCCGTGAAACGCTGGCCCTGCCCGGCTTCACGGCGCCGCGCACGCTGGACGCGCTGGCCGACGCCTATCTGGCAAACCCGCAGGCGCTGCTGCTGGCCGGCGGCACCGATATCGGCCTGTGGCTGAACAAGGATCTGCGCGCGCTGCCGGCACTGCTGTACCTCGGCGAGGTCGCCGAACTGCAGCGCATCGAGCACGACGAGGCGGCGCTCACCATCGGCGCGGCAGTGCCGCTGGCCGAGGCCTGGACGGCGCTGGTAGCCGAGCATCCGCCGCTGGCCGATCTGGCCCGCCGCTTTGCATCGCCACTGGTCAACAACAGCGGCACCCTGTGCGGCAACCTCGGCAACGGCTCGCCGATCGGCGATGCGATGCCGGCGCTGATCGCGCTCGGCGCCGACCTGCAGCTGCGCTGCGGCCCGGTCACGCGGCGCCTGCCGCTGGAAGATCTCTACCTCGGCTACCGACGAACGGCACTGGCCGCCGGCGAGTTCATCGCCTCGGTCCGGGTGCCGCGCGCACAGCCGGGGCTGCGGCTGGCGGCCTACAAGCTGTCGAAGCGCGCCGATCAGGACATTTCGGCGGTCTGCGCCGGCTTCGCGGTGACGCTGGCCGGCGAGCGCATCGTCAGCGCCCGCATCGGCCTCGGCGGCATGGCGGCGACCCCGGTCCGCGCCCGTCTTGCCGAAGCGGCGCTGGTCGGTCAACCGTGGACCCAGGATGGCTTCGCGGCCGCCAGCGCGGCGCTGGCGGCCGAGTTCCAGCCGCTGGACGACCTGCGCGGCAGCAGCGCCTACCGGCGCCTCGGCGTGACCCGCCTGCTGGAACGCTTCCGGCTCGAACACGCCGCTGCACCGTATGCGCTGCGCCTCGATCAGGTGAGCGGCTGATGGGCGCGGTCGGCCAGCCGCTGCGCCACGAGGCCGCGCATCTGCACGTCAGCGGCCGGGCGCTCTACGTCGATGACCTGCCGCTGCCGGCCAATACCCTGCACGCGGCATTCGGCGGCAGCCCGGTGGCTCACGGCCGGCTGCGGACGCTGGATCTCGCGCCGGTGCTGGCCAGCGACGGCGTGGTGGCCGTGGCCACCGCCGCCGACATCGCCGGCCACAACAACTACGGCGGCATCGTGCCGGACGATCCGGTGTTCGCCGGGCCGCTGCTGAATCATGTCGGTCAGCCGATGTTCGCGGTTGCCGCCACCAGCCACCGCGCCGCGCGCCGTGCCGTCCAGCAGTTCCGCGCCGACATCGAGCCGCTGCCGGCAATCCTCGACATCCGCGCCGCACTGGCCGCCGACAGCTACGTGATCCCCAGCCAGACCCTGCGGCGCGGCGAGCCGGACCGGGCGCTGGCCGACGCGCCTCGGCGGCTGGCCGGCACCATGGTCTGCGGCGGTCAGGATCACCTGTACCTCGAAGGCCAGATCGCCATCGCCATGCCCGGCGAGGACGGCCAGCTGCTGATCCATTGCTCGACCCAGCATCCGACCGAGGTGCAGCACGTGGTGGCCGAGGTGCTGGCGCGGCCGATGCAGGACATCACGGTGCAGTGCCGGCGCATGGGCGGCGGCTTCGGCGGCAAGGAAAGCCAGCCGGCGCTGCTGGCGGCGGCGGCAGCCGTGCTGGCGGTCAAGACCGGGCGGCCGGTGAAGCTGCGGCTGGACCGCGACGCCGACATGCAGATCACCGGCAAGCGCCACGACTTCCTGGCCGACTACGAGGTCGGCTACGACGACGACGGCCGCATCCTCGGGCTCAAGGTGATGCTGGCCTCGCGCTGCGGCCATTCGGCCGACCTCAGCGGGCCGGTCAACGACCGCGCGATGTGCCATGTCGACAACGCCTACTTCCTCGAACACGTCGAGATCGTGTCGCACCGCTGCCGTACGCATACGGTGTCGAACACCGCGTTCCGCGGTTTCGGCGGGCCGCAGGGCATGCTGGTCATCGAGCAGGTGATCGACGACATCGCCCGCAGCCTGCAGCGCGATCCGCTGACCGTGCGCCGCCGCAACTATTACGGCCTCGCCTGTCGCAACCTGACGCCGTACGGCATGACGGTGACCGACAACGTGCTCGACACGCTGACCGACCAGCTCGAAGCAAGCAGCGGCTACCGTGCGCGGCGCCGCGCGGTGGCCGCATGGAACGCGGCGAACCCGGTGATCAAGCGCGGTCTGGCACTGACGCCGGTCAAGTTCGGCATTTCCTTCAATGCCACGTTCTACAACCAGGCCGGTGCGCTGCTGCAGATCTACAAGGACGGCAGCGTGGTGATCCACCACGGCGGCACCGAGATGGGCCAGGGCCTGCATACCAAGATCATCCAGATCGTCGCCGACGAACTCGGGCTGCCGCCGGCCGCCGTGCGGATCACCGCGACCGACACCGCCAAGGTGCCGAACACCTCGGCGACCGCCGCCTCCAGCGGCGCCGACCTGAACGGCAAGGCCGCGCAGGCCGCCGCCCGGACCTTGCGCGCACGGCTGATCGCCTGGGCGTGCACGGCGTTCGGTGTCAGCGCCGATGCCGTGCGCTTCGGCGGCGGCGAAGTCGCCATCGGCGAGCATCGCCTCGGCTTCGCCGAACTCGTCCGGCAGGCCTACCTGGCCCGTGTGCAGCTGTCGGCCACCGGCTACTACCGGACGCCGAAGATCCACTGGGATCGCGCCGCCTTCCGGGGCCGGCCGTTTTTCTACTTCGGCTACGGCGTGTCGGTGTCGGAGGTGGCGGTCGACACGCTGAGCGGCGAAACCCGGCTGCTGCGGGTCGATGTGCTGCACGACGTCGGGCAGTCGCTGAACCCGGCGCTGGACCGGGGCCAGGTCGAAGGCGGCTACCTGCAGGGCTACGGCTGGCTGACCTGCGAGGAACTGGTGTTCGGCGGCGACGGTCAGCTGCAGACCCATGCGCCATCGACCTACAAGATTCCGACCGCCCGCGACTGGCCGGCCGAGGCGCACATCGCGCTGCTGCAGCACGAGCCGAACCGCGAGGACAGCATCCACCGCTCGAAAGCGGTCGGCGAGCCGCCGCTGATGCTGGCGTTCTCGGCGCTGCACGCGATCCGCGACGCGATTGCGGCCTGCGGCGACGGCCGCCTGCTGCCGCAGCTGCCGGCCCCGGCGACGCCGGAAACGGTGCTGCGCGCGATCGCCGCGATCCGCGGCGAGGCCTGGCCATGACCTCGATGTCGCGCGCAGCGCCCGGCAGCCCGTGGCCGCAGGCGCTGCTGGAGCTGCTGGCGAGCCATCCGGCCATCGTCCGCGTGGTGCTGGCCGGCCTGCGCGGTTCGGCCCCGCGCGATGCCGGCGCGACGATGCTGGTCAGCGCCGACGGCAGCGTCGGCAGCATCGGCGGCGGCCATCTGGAATGGGAAGCGACCCAGGCCGCCCGCGCGCTGCTCGATCACGGCGACCGCAGCGGCGTGCTGCTGCGCCGCCGGCTCGGCGAGCATATGGCGCAGTGCTGCGGCGGCGTCGTCGACCTGTGGCTGGAACGCTGGACGGCG
>FRDC01000510.1_pt3 | contig 36104 bp, 35 predicted proteins | sample 1106171 | NCBI WGS metagenome assembly FRDC01 (sample SAMEA3930566, study PRJEB13176) | freshwater metagenome | biome: Drinking water system; feature: drinking water; material: water | place: Singapore | collected 2014-12-20 | reverse complement strand
ACGCGGCGACCAGCGCGGCGCGATCGGCGGGGGTCGCCTGCAGCCAGGGCGCGCCCACCGCGAGCCGTGCCATCAGCGCCAGATCGAAGCTGCGATCGATCACCGGGCCGATCTGCGCCGCGCGGCCGCTCTGCCCCAGCTTGGCGCCGCCCTTCATGATCGCGAGCAAGCCCTCGTCGAGCGCCTCGACCGGCGCCTTGGGATCGCTCTGCGCGAACGCGGGGCTGGCGAGCGCCAGGCTGGCGACGAGCGCGGGAAACGAGATGCGCATGAAATTAGCTCCTTGCGTGATGACGTCGATAGGTTCGGCCCGGGGTGGCGTCTAGCGCAAACCCCCGGGGCGCGACCGATGTGGCGCGATAGGGCACCCAAGCTGAACCTTTACCGTCTGGATTTCAATATTGGCCTTTGCCATGGGCGGCGCGCCCCCCTTTTCTTTGCGCCGCCGCCCCCTAAAATGAGCCTTCGCCTCGAAGCTCGAGGGCGGACGCGGCAAGGGAAGGCCACGATCCTGCCCGAATGTTCGGCAAAAGGGCAGCATGGCAGCATCCGGGGGTAAGGAAAGGGCTCGTCCTTGGAAGTGATTTTGGCGAAGCCGCGCGGTTTTTGTGCCGGGGTCGTGCGGGCGATCGAGATCGTCGAGCGCGCGCTGGAGCGATATGGCGCGCCCGTCTACGTACGGCATGAGATCGTCCATAACCGCCATGTGGTGAACAAGTTGCGCCGCAAGGGCGCGATTTTCGTCGACGAGCTGAGCGAAGTGCCCGATGGCGCGCGCACCATCTTTTCGGCGCACGGCGTCTCGCGCGCGGTCGAGCAGGAGGCGGCGGCGCGCGGTCTGCCGGTGATCGACGCGACCTGCCCGCTCGTCACCAAGGTCCATATCCAGGGCCGCCGCTACGCGGGCCAGGGGCGCGTGATGGTGTTGATCGGCCATGCGGGCCATGCCGAGGTCGAAGGGACGATCGGCCAGATCGGCGCGCCGGTGCATCTGGTGTCGAGCGAGGCCGAGGTCGCCGCGCTGCCGATCCCGCGCGAGGCGCCGGTCGCCTATATCACGCAAACGACATTATCGGTCGACGACACGCGCGGGATCATCACCGCGCTCGAGGCGCGCTTCGCCGATCTCGCCGGCCCCGCCACTACCGAGATTTGCTACGCGACCCAGAACCGGCAGAGCGCGGTGCGCGATCTGTGCCGGGTGGTCGATCTGCTGCTGGTGGTCGGCGCCGAGAATAGCTCGAACAGCAACCGGCTGCGCGAAATCGGCCTGGACGAGGGGCTGCCGAGCTTTCTGGTCGCCGATGGCGACGCGATCGACCCGGCCTGGTTCGAAGGGGTCGAGACGGTGGGGCTCACCGCCGGCGCCTCGGCGCCCGACGAATTGGTCGATAGCGTGATCGCGGCGCTGCGCCGGCGCGGCCCGGTGTCGGTCTCGCAGCTCGACGGCATCGAGGAAAAGGTGGAATTCAGCCTGCCGGTTGAGCTAAGGCACGCCCCCAAAGCCGAAGCGCCGCGCATCCCCGCGCGGGCGTCGGCGGCATAGGATTAGAACGCACATGGGTCTTCCGCTCAGTCAAGTCGCGCGCATCGGCCGTTACACCGTCGTCAAGCATCTGTCGGGCAAGAAATATCCGCTGGTGCTGATGCTCGAGCCGCTGCTGCGCTGCAACCTCGCCTGCGCCGGCTGCGGCAAGATCGATTATCCCGATCCGATCCTCAATCAACGCCTCAGCTTCCAGCAATGCATGGACGCGATCGACGAATGCGGCGCGCCCGCCGTCTCGATCGCGGGTGGCGAGCCTTTGCTCCACCGCGAAATGCCCGAGATCGTGAAGGGCTATATCGCCAAGAAGAAATTCGTCATCCTCTGCACCAACGCGCTGCTGCTGAAGAAGAAGATCGACGCTTACACCCCGTCGCCCTTCTTCACCTGGTCGATCCATTTGGATGGCGACAAGGGCATGCACGATCATTCGGTGTGCCAGGAAGGCGTTTACGAAACCGCGATCGAGGCGATCGATCTGGCGCGGTTGAAGGGTTTCCGCGTCCAGATCAACTGCACCGTGTTCGACGGCGCCGATCCCGAGCGGCTGGCGCGCTTCTTCGATTTGATGGAGGAAAAGGGCGTCGAGATCACCATCTCGCCCGGCTATGCCTATGAACGCGCGCCCGATCAGGAACATTTCCTGAGCCGCGAGCGGACCAAGAATTTCTTCCGCGAAGTCTTCAAGCGCGGCAACGGCGGCAAGGCCTGGACCTTCACCAACTCGCCCTTGTTCCTGGATTTCCTCGCCGGCAACCAGACCTATGAATGCACCCCCTGGTCGATGCCGCTGCGCACCGTGTTCGGCTGGCAAAAGCCCTGCTATCTGGTGGGCGAAGGCTATGCCGACAGTTTCGCCGAGCTGATGGACGGCACCGATTGGGAGCAATACGGCGTCGGTAAGTACGAGAAATGCTCGAACTGCATGGTCCATTGCGGGTTCGAGGGGACGGCGGCGACCGACTCGATCAAGCGCCCGTGGAAGCTCGCGCAACTCGCGCTGAGCGGCATCCGCACCGAAGGCCCCTTCGCCCCCGACATCGACATTTCGAACGCCCGCCCGGCGCAGGACGTGTTCTCGGGCCATGTCGAGCGCGAGCTGGAGAAGATCAAGGCGGCGGACCCGGAGGGGTATAAGCGGGTGGCTTACGCGAAGTAAGCGAACCGCGAACGCCGCTTAGCGAGTGAACAGCGTCGCCCCTGCGAAGGCAGGGGCCTTTTGCCACGGTCGCGCGTCACGAGCTTGAGGTCCCAGCTTGCGCTGGGACGACGCCGTTTGGTTATTGTTTCTGTTCTAAGGCCGCCACCGCCGCCGCCACCCGCTCGAGCGCCTTGAAGGCCGCCCCCGCGCTCTTCGCCGTCCGCAGCAGCGCCGGGAGCTGGCCGGGGCGCGCGGCGAGCGAGGCGAGGACGCGGCCGAGCGCCACCTTGCCGTCGGGGCGCATGCCGACTTGCGCGGCCGGCGGCAGGCTTTCGTCGGCGCGGTCGGAGATGGTGCGGGCGAAGGCGAAGGGTAGGTTGGCGGCGCGCGCGACGCGGGCGGCGATGTGCGATTCCATGTCGACGATGGTCGCGCGGGTGGCGGCATAAAGCGCGGCCTTGGCGGAAGCCTCGGCGACGATCGCGGGGGCGCCGGTCACCGTGCCGAGGCGGGCTTCGGGGAGTGCCTCGCGCAGATAATGGGCGATCGAGCTTTCGGGCGGGCCGAGCACGATCGCCCCCGCCGCGAGCGCCGGATCGAGCGCGCCAGCGACGCCCGCCGAGAGGATGAGCGTCGCTTGACCGGCGCGGGCGCGCAGTTCCGCCTCGAGCCGCGCCGGATCGCCGCCGCCGGCGACGGCGGTGAGGCCGAGCCGTTCGAAAATCCCGGCTTCGGCGCGCAGGCCGCAGGCGATGAGGATCATGGGCGATTACAGCTCGGCATCGTCATGCCGGGCTTGGCCCGGCATCCACCGGCGTGCCCGGTTTTCCGGCCGACGGACGAGAACCACCGTGGACCCCGGACCAAGTCCGGGGTGACGGGGGGTGTTTCGCGAGAACCCGATCCTCCCCGTTTACGGGGAGGGGGACCATTTGCCGCATGGCAAATGGTGGAGGGGGAGCGGTTCGGCGCGAATCGCTTCTGCTTGCCCGCCCCCTCCGTCAGCGCTTCGCGCTGCCACCTCCCCATGAATGGGGAGGATTTGGCGATGCGCCTCACATCCCCCATGCGACCCGCGGGTCGTTCGCGCGCTTCAAATTGCGGTAGCGCGCCACCGCCCACAGCGGGAAATATTTCGGATAGCCGTGGTAGCGCAGATAAAACACGCGCGGGAAGCCGCCGCCGGTATAATGTTCCTGCCCCCACAGCCCGTCTTCGTCCTGATGCGCGATCAGCCAGGCGACCCCGCGCTCGACCGAGGCGCTTTCGACGCGCCCCGCTGCCATCAGCGCGAGCAAAGCCCAGCCGGTTTGCGACGCGGTCGAGGGCGCCGGCTCATAGCCCGCATAATCGAGCTTATAGCTGTCGCAATCCTCGCCCCAGCCGCCATCGGGGTTCTGAATTTCCTCCAGCCAATCGGCCGCGCGGGCGATGCTCGGATGATCGGCGCCGAGCCCCGCCGCGTTCAGCGCGCACAGCACCGACCAGGTGCCGTAGATGTAATTCACCCCCCAGCGCCCGAACCAGCTGCCGTCCGCCATCTGCTCCTTGGCGAGATATTGAATCGCCGCTTGCATCCGCGGGCTCTCCAAAGGCTCGCCGCGCTGGGCGAGCATCGAGACGCAGCGCGCGGTGACGTCGGCGGTCGGCGGATCGAGCAAGGCGCCGTGATCGGCGAAGGGGATGTTGTTCAGATAATCGTACGTATTGTCGGCGTCGAACGCGCCCCAGCCGCCGTTCTTCGATTGCAGCCCCACGGTCCATTCGATGCCGCGATCGATCGCCTGGTCATAGCCGCCCGCGCCGACACCGGCGGGCGCGAGCTTGTCCTTGGCGCGGTCCATCGCCATCACGACCACGGCGGTATCGTCGAGATCGGGATAATGATCGTTGCGATATTGGAAGGCCCAGCCGCCGGGGCGCACTTCGGGCTTGTCATCGGCCCAATCGCCTTTCAGGTCGAGCACTTGCAGCGGCTTGAGCCATTCGAGCCCTGCCTTGGCGCGCGCCTCATTCTCTTCGCCGCCCGCCTCGAGCATCGCATGCGCGGCGAGCGCGGTATCCCACACCGGTGAGACGCAGGGCTGGCAATAGGCCTCGTCGTCCTTGATCACGAGCAGCTTTTCGACCGAGGCGCGGGCGATCGCGCGGTGCGGGTGATCCTCGGGATAGCCCAGGCAATCGAACATCATCACGCTGTTCGCCATCGCCGGATAGATCGCGCCCAGCCCATCCTCGCCGTTCAGCCGCTCGACGACGAAATCGACGCAGTTGGCGATCGCGCGGTCGCGGCTGCGCTGGGGCCAGACGGGCTCGACCGTCTTGAGCACCTTGTCGATCGCGCCGAAGAACAATTGCCAATGGCGCTTGGCGCCCGCGACATTGCTTTTGAGCGGCGCGGCCTTGACGGTGTAAAGCTCGTCGACCCGCACCGCGCGCGGATTCCGGGCGAGCGGTTTCTTCACCCCCAGCACGAGCAAGGGCACGATCACGGTGCGCGCCCAATAGCTCATCTTGGAGAGATGCACCGGGAACCAGCGCGGCAGCAGGATCAGCTCGGCGGGCATCGTCGGGATCACGTCCCACGATCCCGCGCCATAGAGCGCGAGCTGGATGCGGGTGAAGACGTTCACCGCCGCCGCCCCGCCGGCGCGGTGGATCGCGGCGCGGGCGCGCGCCATGTGCGGGGCGTCCGGCGAATCGCCGATCATCTTGAGCGCGAAATAAGCCTTCACACTGGCTGACACGTCGAACGCGCCGCCGTGGAACAGCCCCCAGCCGTCATGCTCGGCCGATTGGATGCGGCGCAGATAGCGGGCGATCTTGGTCTCCAGCACCAGATCATCGGGCTCGCCGAGGAAATGGCGGAGCAGAATATATTCGGCCGGGATGGTGCAATCGGCCTCCAGCTCGAACACCCAATGGCCATCGTCGCGCTGCAGCTCGCGCAAGGCGGCGGCGGCGCGATCGGCGGCGCGATCGGCTTGGGAGACGAGGTCTTGGGTCAATAGCTCTACGGACATGACCGCGCTCCTTAGACGATTGCGGCAGCCTGTGCCAATTGCGCGGCGGTAACACCGGAACGAAGCGCGCCTTCGATCGTTGCGGGCAGCTTCGTCTGGGTCCAATCCCCGGCGAGGAACAGATTGCGCCACTTTGTGGCGGCGGCGGGGCGCAAGCCGTCCTGTTCGGGGGTGGCGGCGAAGGTCGCGCGTTTTTCCTTCACGATTTGCCAGGCGGGCATCGGCGCTTGCAGGTTCAGCGTCTTGCCGATCTCTGCCCAAAACAGGCGGGCGAGCGTTTCGCGATCCTGATCGACGATCGCATCGGCGGCGCTGACCGTGACCGACAGGCGATCGGGAAAGGCGAAAATCCACTCCGCCGTGCCGCCGACGACGCCGATCAGCAGCGGCGCGCCGGGCGGGGCGGGGTGAGCGAAATGGGCATTGACGATCGCGCGGAACGCGTTCGGCGCGGCGAGGCCCGGGACCAGGCTCTGCGCGACCCAGGCGGGCACCGCGAGCACCACCGGGCCTTCCACCGCTTCGGCGCCGTCGGCGAAATCGAGCCGCGTTACCTCGTCCCCCTCGAACTCCAAGGCACGCAACCGGCGGCCGGTGTCGAACCGCGCGCCCTTCAGCTTCAGCCAATCGAGCGCGGGCTGGACGAAGGTGGCGGCGAGGGTGGGATGGGCGACGCGCGGCATCGTCGCCGCCCCGCCGCGCGCGAGCGACTGGCGCACAACGGCGGCGGCGAGATCGGCCGAGGCCTCGGCGGGCGCGGTGTTGAGCGCGGAGACGAGCACGGGTTCGAGCAACCGCTCCCACAGCAGGCCGCGCGGCGCCACCCGGTCGGTCACCGTATCGCCGCGCTTGCCGATCAGCAGCTTGGCGAGCGCGAGGTGAGCGGCGACGCCCGCGCCCGGCACCCGCCGATCGCGCGCGAACAGCCACCAGGGAAGACGCCCCGCATTGGGACGAAACGCCCAGCGCGCGCCGCTGCGCAAATCGATGAAGGGGAAGTCGGCGCCGTCCGGCCCCGTCAGCCGGTCGCTCGCGCCGATCGTCGCCAGATAGCGCGCGACCGTCTGATTGCCCGAAAGCACCAGATGATTGCCATTGTCGATCGTGAGCCCCAGCTGCGCGTCGTAATAGCTGCGGCAGCGCCCGCCCGCCTGCGCCGCGCCGTCGACCAGCCGCACGCGATAGCCGGCGCGCGCCAGCTCGACCGCGGCCGAAAGCCCCGCGAGCCCCGCGCCAATCACATGCGCGACGCGGCTCAACGCACCGCCATCAAGCGCAGCACGGTGAAGATCAGCGCCAGCTTGTTGACCTTGATCCGCCGGCGCGGCGGCGCCCAGCCCTCGCGCTCCATCCGGCTCAGGATTTTCTCATAGACCGCGCCCATCAAGCGCGGCGCGATCAAATGCCCCTTGGGGCGCGCTTTCAGAATCGCATGGGCGGCGGCGAAATGCTCATGCGCTTTCACCGCCAAGGCGCGCGCCGCGTGATCGACGCGGGGATCGCGCGCGAGTTCGGCCGGGGTGGTCGGCTCGATGCCCGCCGCCGCCAGATGTTCGCGCGCGAGATAGACGCGGCCGATCGCCGCATCCTCGTCGATATCGCGCAAGATATTGGTGAACTGCAGCGCGCGGCCGAGATGATGCGCGAGGTCCAAGCCCTGCTGCGGCGCCATCCCGAAGATTTTGACCGACAGCCGCCCGACCGCGCTCGCCACGCAATCGCAATAATAATCGAGCGTCATGAAATCGGGCCAGCGGATGTCGCGCTCGACGTCCATCAACATTCCGTTGATCACCGCGTGGAAATCGGTGCGGTTGAGCTGGAAACGCTCGACGGCCTCGGCAACGAGCGCGGCGCGGCCCGGATCGCCGCCGGCGTAGAGCCGGTCGATATCGGCGCGCCAGGCTTCGAGTTCGGCGCGGCGGCCTTCGGCGTCGCCCTGTTGATCGTCGGCGATGTCGTCGACCGCGCGGCAAAAGGCATAGACGGCATACATCGCCTCGCGCTCGGCCTTGGGGAGCACGCGCATGCCCGCATAGAAGCTGCTGCCCGAGACTTGCGCCTGGAGCGCGGCGGGGGTGGTGTTGGGGTTCATCCGAACGCGCGCCCCAGCGCCGCGCGCGCCGCGATCCACGCCATCCGCGCCTTGGAATGGTGGACGCGCTCGCTCAGCGGATCGGCGGTGCGCAGGCGCCGCGCGAGGCTTTCGGCGAGCGCCTGGATCGCGGCGACCTCCATCGCCAGCCTTTTGTCGCGAATGTCGCGAGCGAAGCGCGCCGATTGCTGGAGCAAGCCTTGGGTGAGCCGCGCGCATTCGCCGATCGCGGCCTTGAGCCCCGGCGTCGCGCGCTCGGCCCCCAAATCCTCGACCCGCGCGCCCGAGCGCGCGAGCAGATCGAGCGGAATATACACGCGGTCGATCCGCCGATAATCCTCGCCGCAATCCTGCAAATGGTTGATCACCTGGAGCGCGGCGCACAGAGCGTCGTTCGCCGCCCAGGTCGCGCGATCCTCGCCATGGACGTCGAGCACGTAACGCCCGACCGGCATCGCCGAGACGCGGCAATAATCGATCAACTCCGCCCAATTGGCATAGCGGCTGACGGTGCAATCACGCTCGAAGGCGGTGAGCAGATCGAGGCCGTGCTGCGGCGACAGGCGATATGCCTCCAGCACCCCGCGCAGCGCCAGCGCTTCGGGATCGGCCTCGCTGGTGCCGGCGAGCGTTGCGCGCATCGCGCTGAGCAAGGCGAGCCGTTCCTGGGGGCTGGCGTGCTCATTGTCGGCGACGTCGTCGGCGGCGCGGGCGAAACGGTAAAAGGCCATGATCGGCGCGCGGTGCCGGGGCTTCACCAGCCAGGAGGCGACGGGGAAATTCTCGTCCTTATGCCCTTTGCCCGAGGCGAGCGCGGCGGCGCTGAGCGTCTCGCTCGTCATGCGCGCGCCCCCATCGCGGCCTGCGCGCGCCCCTTCCACATGCCGCCCTTGCCGCGCCAAAAGGCGAGCGCCGAGGCGAAGGTCGCGCCCGCGTAAAAAGCCGCGACCACCGGCAGCGCGAGGCCCCAGAGCGGCGAGCGCCGATAGAAATGCAGCATCGGTTGAAAGGCGATCGCCATCAGCCCCCAGGCCCCCAGTCCAAGCCCGCGCGCATAGCCTTGGCCGAACAGCGCGAGCAAGACCGGCGCGAGATAGAGCAAGGCGAGCCCGAGCAAAGTGCCGAGCAGCAGCAGCGGCGAATAGCCGAGCTGGGCATAGGCCGAGCGCGAAATCATCGCGCCGACCGAGCCCCAAGTCTCATAGCGCCGGATCGAGACCGAGCGGTTGGTGAGCCCCAGCCACACCCGGCCCTGCTTCGCCATCAGCGCGCCGAACGCGCAATCGTCGATCAGCGCATCGCGCACCGCCGCGATGCCCCCCGCCGCCTGGAGCGCGTCGCGCCGCGCGAGCATACAGCCGCCCGCCGCCGCGCCGGTCTTCCCCCGGTTCACCGCGCCGAAGGGGTAGAGCATCTGGAAGAACCAAACGAACGCCGGGATCAGCGCGCGCTCGGCAAGGCTCTCGCACCGCAGCCGCGCCATCAGCGACACGAGCACGCGGTCGTCGCGCACCGCGCGGGTGACGAGCGAGCGCAAGGTGTCGGGGGCGTGCGCGATATCGGCGTCGGTCAGCCAGAGATAATCGGGCGTCCCCGCCGCCGCGATGCCCTGGTGCACCGCCCAGAGCTTGCCCGTCCAGCCCGGGGCGAGCGGGGCGCCGCTCAGCACCGTCAGCCGGTTGGTGTCGAGCGCGGCGGCGCGGGCGAGTTCGGCGGTGCCGTCGCTGCTATTGTCGTCGACCAGGATGATGCGGAATTCGCCCGGATATTTCTGCGCGACCAGGCTGCCGATCGCGCGCGCGATCACCTCGGCCTCGTCGCGCGCGGGGACGATGGCGGTGACGCTCGGCCAGCGCATCGGTTCGTTGGGGATGTCGAAATGGTCGCGCTCGCGCGTCCACCAGAAGCGGTGGCGCAGGAAAACGAGCACCACCCAGGCGGTGAACGCCGCCGCGCCGATGCCGAGCGCGATCATGCGATCTTCCCCGCCGCGCGAAACCAGGCGATCGCCTCGCCCAGCGCCTCGATCGAGGGGCGCGCGCGATAGCCCAAGTCGCGCGCCGCCTTGGCCGAGCTGAAGAACATGTTGTGCGCCGCCATTTTGAGCGAATCGACCGTGAGGAAAGGGTCGCTCTTGCCGGAGAGGCGGCACCAGGCTTCGTTGGCATAAGCCAGCGGAAACAGCGGCGCGCGCGGCAGGCGCGTCGTCGGCGGCCGGCGCCCGACCAGCCCGGCGATGGCGGCGAGCATGTCCCCCAGCCGCACGTCCTCGCCGCCCAGAATATAGCGCTCGCCGATCCGCCCCTTTTCGAGCGCGAGCAAATGCCCGGCGGCGACATCGTCGACATGGACGAGGTTCAAGCCGCTCTCGACATAAGCGGGCATTTTGCCGTTCGCCGCCTCGATCACGATCCGCCCGGTGGGGGTGGGCTTCACGTCGCGCGGGCCGATCGGGGTGGAGGGGTTGACGATCACCACCGGCAGCCCTTGCGCCGCCATCGCCTCGACCAGCCGCTCGGCGACCACTTTCGAGCGCTTATACGCGCCGACCGCTTGCTCGGGGGTCGCGGCGCGCGTTTCGTCGGCGGCGCCTTGGGGCAGCGGCTTCAGCGTCGCGACGCTCGAGGTATAGACGATGCGTTCGACCCCGGCGTCGCGCGCGGCGGTCATCACATTTTCGGTCGAGACGCGATTGTTGCGGACGATTTCCTCGGGATCGGGTGCCCAGATGCGGTAATCGGCGGCGACGTGAAAGGCATAGCGCACGCCGCGCATCGCCCGCGCGACCGAGGCGCCGTCGCGCAGATCGCCCTCGGCCAGTTCGGCGTCGAGCCCGGCGAGGTTGGTGCGGTCGCTCGTCGCCCGCACCAGCAGCCTGAGCCGCGCGCCCCGCGCCGCGAGCGCGCGCGCGACCGCCGCGCCGACGAACCCGCTCGCACCGGTAACCAGGATCGGATCGCGGCCAAAGTCCATCGCGCCGCTCTAGCCGCGCGATCGGGACAGGGGAAGAGCGGGGAAAGCCGGAGTTGGGGCGCGCAGGATCGGTGGCGCTACGCTAATTCCTCCCCGTTCACGGGGAGGATTTGCCGTCATCGTCCTTCTTTTGACCCTTCCGCCCTATCCGCGCCACAGTCGGCGCGCCAAGCAAAGTCCCGAGTTGGCGGGCGGCGAAAGCTGCGCTAACGCTCCGCGCTCGATAACGGTTCACACGGCTCAAGGATCTTGCCGCTTATGATGCGCTCGCTTTTCCTCCAGGCGCCCTCTTTCGATGGCTATGACGGTGGCGCCGGGTCGCGCTATCAGGCCAAGCGCGAAATCCGCAGCTTCTGGTATCCCACCTGGCTCGCCCAGCCGGCCGCGCTCATCCCCGACAGCAAGCTGATCGACGCGCCGCCGCACGATCTGACCTTCGACGACATCAAGCATCACGCGGTCGAGCGCGACCTGATCGTGCTCCATACCTCGACGCCGGGCTTTCGTTCGGACGTGAAGGTGGCGGAGATGCTGAAGGCGCTGAACCCCAAGCTCAAGATCGGCTTCATCGGCGCGACCGTCGCGGTCGATGCCGCTTGGGCGATGGAGAACGCGCCCAGCGTCGATTTCGTCGCGCGCAACGAGTTCGACTTCACCATCCTCGACGTGGCGAAGGACGTGCCCTTCGCCGACATCAAGGGCATCAGCTATCGCAACAGCGAAGGCGTCGTGATCCATAACGAGGATCGCGACACGCTGATGGACATGGACCAGCTCCCCTTCGTCACGCCCGTTTACAAGCGCGACTTGGAGATGGAAAAATATTTCATCGGCTATCTGAAGCACCCCTATGTCAGCTTCTACACGGGGCGCGGGTGCAAGAGCCGCTGCACTTTCTGCCTGTGGCCGCAGACGGTGGGCGGGCATAATTACCGCGTGCGTTCGGTCGGCCATGTGATCGACGAGGTGAAATACGTCCTGAAGGCGTTCCCGCAGATGAAGGAACTCTTCTTCGACGACGACACGCTGACCGACAATATTCCGCGCGTCGAAGCGCTCGCGCGCGAGCTGGGGAAGCTCGGCGTCACCTGGTCGTGCAACGCCAAGGCGAACGTGCCGCGCGAAACGCTGAAAGTGATGCGCGACAATGGCTGCCGCTTGCTCCTCGTCGGCTATGAAAGCGGCAATCAGCAGATCCTGCACAACATCAAAAAGGGTCTGCGGATCGAGGTCGCCAAGAAGTTCAGCAAGGATTGCCGCGAACTGGGCCTCACCATCCACGGCACTTTCATCCTGGGCCTGCCGGGCGAGACGCACGAGACGATCCAGGAGACGATCGCTTACGCCAAGGAAGTGAACCCGCACACCATCCAGGTGTCGCTGGCGGCGCCCTATCCGGGGACCTTCCTCTACAAGCAGGCGATCGAAAATGGCTGGTTCGACGGCACCGATCATCTGGTGGCCGAGGGCGGCACGCAGATCGCGCAGCTGAGCTATCCGCATCTGCCAGCCGACGAGATTTTCGAATCGGTCGCGGAATTCTACAAGAAATTCTACTTCCGCCCCTCGAAGATCGGCTCGATCGTCGGCGAGATGGTGACGAGCCCGACGATGATGAAGCGCCGCCTTCGCGAAGGCGTCGAGTTCTTCGACTTCCTGCGCAACCGGCACCAGGAAAAGGCGGCGTAAGCAGGCGCGGGGTCGGTTGGGCGCTCGCTCTCCTTCGCGTCATGCAGGACTTGGTCCGGAATCCATCGTGACGCCTGGGCAACGCCTGTCGTGCCTGGCGCGATCTTGGACCCCGGACCAAGCCCGGGGTGACGGTGGTCATATCGCGCCGTTGGCCCTGATCCTCCCGAAACCGAGCGAACCCCCATGCTCCGCTATCTCGCCCTGATCCTCACCATCGCCGGCCTCGCGGTCGCGCTGTGGCTGATCGGCGCCAATGGCTGGGCCGAGGTGTTTCGCGCGGTCGGCGTCGTCGGCCCGGGCGGGCTCGCCGCGCTCGTCGCCTGGCAATTCCTCGTCTTCGGCCTGCTCGGCTTTTGTTGGTGGCTGGTGACCCCCGAGGTGCCGCCGCGCGCGATCGCGAGCCTCGTTTGGGCGCGCACCGTGCGCGACGCGGCGAGCGAAGTGCTGCCCTTCTCGCAAGTCGGCGGGATCGTGATCGGCGCGCGCGCGGGCGTGGCGGCGGGGGGGCCGCCGGCGCCGCTCTATGCCGGGATGATCGCCGACCAGACGACCGAACTCGCCGGGCAATTATTGTTCACTTTGTTCGGCGTCGCGGTGCTGCTCACGCGGCTCGAGGGGCATGGCGCGGTGCTGCCGCCGGTGCTTGCCGGGGCGGCGGCGATGGCGGGGCTGATGGCGGCCTTCGCCTTCGCCCAACAGCCGATGCTGCGCCTCGCCAAGGCGCTCACCGGCCATGTGGTGCCGGCTTCGCTCGCCACTTTCGACGCGGTGCGCGATCGGCTCGTGACCGTCTATCGCCGGCGCGGGCGCGTGGTCGCGGCGTTTCTGCTGCATTTCATCGGCTGGATCGGCTCGGGCACCGCCGGGTGGATCGCGCTCCACGCGATAGGGCGGCCGCTGCCGCTGATCGATGTCTTGACGGTGGAGGCGTTGATCTTCGCGCTGCGCACGGTCGCGTTCATGATCCCTGGCGGGATCGGCGTGCAAGAGGCGGCCTATGCGCTGCTCGGCCCGATTTTCGGGCTCGCGGCGGGGCCGGCGCTCGCGCTGTCGATCGTCAAGCGCGCGCGCGACGTGAGCTTCGGTATTCCCGTGGTCGTGCTGTGGCAGCTGCTCGAAGCGCGCGCGCTGCGGCGTCGGGGCGGTGCCGAAGCGCCGCCCCGCGCTCCAATTTAGCGCAGCGCGACCTGCGGCGCGGCGCCCGCAGCGGCGATGGCGCGCGCGGTGGCGGCCATGCCGCTCGCCAGCGCTTCGCTCTGGCAGCGCTTGATATCGTTCATCCGGCTGAGGTCGCGGGTCTCGGCGAGCGCGCCGCACAGCGCGATCGCCGCGCGCTTGACGCGCCGGGTCGCCGCGCGCTGGCCGTCGCGGCTGGTGAGGTTGAGGTCCTTCATCGAAACAGTCGCGGTGACGGTTTCGCGTTCGGCGGCCAAGACCGGGGTGGCAGCGACGATCGCCGCCAAAAGCATAAGCGCATGACGCATGGGGGTCTCCTGGGGTTGGGTCCACACCCACATCGTGGACGCCCCGGGCAATGACTTAATTCGCGCCGCGCTTCATCCCTTTTTATGTGATCGAATTTTGACAGGCGCGATCGATGACGATCGCGCGACAATTGCAGCAAGATGACGCTACTGTTGCCGATAGGCGAAATACGTAAGGAAATTTCGGGGAGCCGCGCCGCGCGGCAAACAAGCGTGCCTTTGCTGCGCGCGTCGCGCTCGGCTTCGCGTCAAGAAAATGACAGCGTTGTCCGCGACCGAGCCGCGCGCCGTCTGGGCCTTGGGAAAATACAATGGCGGCGCGCCCGGTCGATCCCGGACGCGCCGCCTAAGGGGACACTAATAGGTCGCGCGAAAACGGCTTAGCGCGTGCCGGCGGCCGCCGCGTTGGTGCTCGCGACCATCGGCGCGCGGCCTTGCGCCGCGGCGATCGCCCGCGCCGCCGCCGCCTGGCCGCTCGCCAGCGCATCGGCATAGCAACGGTTCGACTCCGCGACGTCGAACAGCGACGGGCGCGCGTTCAGGTCGCACAGCTGGTGCGCGGCGCGCTCGACACGGGCTTGCGCGGCCTGCTGGCCCCGCGCGCTGGTGAGATCGAGATGCTCGAGCGAAACGGCGGCCGTGACCGGCTCGCGGTTGGTGGTCGTCTGGGCGAAAGCGGTGGTCGCACTGAGCGCGAGCGGCAGGGCGATCAGGGTAACGAAGCGCATCGGTCTATTCCTTTCGTGCGTGATGGGGGTGGGGGCTATGGGGTTAGCGGGTGCCGTTGCCGGGCGCGGCGTTGGCGGCCATTTGCGCGACGCCCGCCTGGGCGCGCCCGGCGACGCGGACGATCGCCTGGCGGCCGCTCGCGATCGCATCGGCGGTGCATTGACGCGCGGTCTGCTGGGCGAGCACGCCCGCCTGGGGATCGACCGTGCAGGCGACGGCGGCGGCGCTGCGCACGCGCCGCAGCGCTTCTTCCTGGCCGGCGGCGGTGGCGAGATCGAGATGCTTGAGCGACACTTTGACGTTGACCGGCTCGGCATCGCGCGGCGCTTGGGCGAAAGCGGCGCCGGCGCTGAGCGCGAGCGGCAGGGCGAGCAACAGGGGCAAGCGCATCCGTGGTTCCTTTGACGAAGAGCAGCTCGGGGGCGAGCCGGTCGCGGCCCATCGCCATCGACGCGGCCTCAAATGGGGCGCGATCGCGTGCCGCCAGCGTCATCGCCGGCAAGGGACCATTGCGCGGCAGTAAAGTAACAGGATTATGACGCGGTTCTGAAAGGTTACACTCGACCGTTATTTAATCGATCGAGCAATTTTCCGATATTGACCGTGCGGACCTTACTCATCTTCGATCGTTTGCCCGCGCCTTCGGTGCGACGTTCGATCGCGCGCGGCGCGAACCGGCGGCGCGCGCCGCCGGCATCGGCGGTCGTTCGATTGGGAAAAATTATAGCGGTTCAGGCGCGCGGATGCGCGTGGCGATAAATGTCGAGCAATTGGGCGGCGTCGACCTGGGTATAGATTTGGGTCGAGCTCAGACTCGCATGGCCGAGCAATTCCTGCAGCGCGCGCAAATCGGCGCCGCGCCCGAGCAGATGCGTCGCGAAACTATGGCGCAGCGCGTGCGGGGTGGTACGTTCGCCGAGGCCCAGCCGCCGCCGCGCCGCGCGTACCGCGCGCCGCACCACGCCGGGATCGAGCGCGCCGCCCTTGGCACCGCGAAACAGCGGCGCGTCGGGGGCGAGCGGATAGGGGAGGCGGCGCGCATAATCCTCGATCGCCGCGCGCACCTGAGGGAGCAGCGGCACGATCCGCGTCTTGGCGCGCTTGCCGGTGACCGCGATCGTCTCGCCGAGCGGCAGCGCGCCGCCGGTGAGCCCCAGCGCCTCGCCGATGCGCAGGCCCGCGCCATAGAGCAGCAGCAGCAGCGCGAGATCGCGCGCGGCGATCCAGGGTTCGGCGGCGTCCTCCGCCACGGTTTCGGCGAGCGCGACCGCTTCGTGCGGCGCGATCGGGCGCGGCACGCCCTTCTTCACGCGCGGCCCTTTGAGCGGCGGGCAGGGGGCGCCCACGAATTTCAGGAACGCGCGGATCGCGGCGAGTTCGCGCGCGGCGGAGGCATTGCCCAGCCCCTCGGCGCGCCGCGCGGCGAGAAAGGCGCGCAGATCGGCGGCGGTCAGGCGCGCGAGCGCGGCTTGATCGACGCCCGCGCCCCAATGAGTTTGGAGGAAGGCCAGCAGCCGCTCGGCGCTCGCCCGATAAGCGCGCACGGTGTGCGCCGAGCGGCGCTTGTCGCGGGCGAGGTGGGCGGCGAAGGCGGTGGGAAGGGGGTGCATCACGTCTTATATGCCCGCAGCGCTCATCATGCGCGAGCAAAGTCTTTCAGGCTTGGTGTCGGCGGCCGAGGTCTGTAGCAAGGTTTACCATTGCGTCGCCCGCAGTTAAACACGCGGCGATGAGCACGGTGCATCTCGTCCCCGAAGATTTACGGGCAATCTACCAAGTAAAGGAATGGCGCAACGCCGCCGGCGTCCTTGCCACCGCTTGCCCGGGCGAGTGGCAAGAGCTAATCGCGATACTCCGCGATTTTCGCTTGTTGAAATCGGAAATCATCACCGCCGGCGGGCGTAAGTCACCGATCGCCGATAAGATCGACCATCAATTCTATCGATTCGGCTGGCGCGAGAAGAAATTCGACACGCGCATCATCGTCGACGATCACGAATATGCGAGTCCCACGCATAGCGTCGATTGTTTCAAGGGCCGCGTGGGGGCTGGAAGTCGAATGGAACAGCAAGGATCCCTTTTACGATCGCGACCTCAACAATTTTCGTTTGCTATATGATCTCCGCGTCATCGACGTGGGCGTGATCATCACCCGCGCGACGGAACTGCAAGCGATTTTCAAGGACTTGGGAAAGGGGGACAGCTATGGCGCCTCCACCACGCATCATACGAAATTATGGCCGAGGCTCGAGGGCGGCGGTGGCGGTGGCTGCCCAGTGCTGACCTTCGCGATCACCCCCGCGCTTTATGTCGAGGATTGCTGATCATTCGGCCGCCACCGCCGCCGAATTATAACCATAAGTATCCCAGCTCGGCTTATAATCTTCGTCGGCTTGGTTGCCCCATACCGTCCAGCCGCGCCGCGTCCCCCGGCTGAACATCTCGAGCCGCGGCCCCCAGCTACACTCTTCGATGATGCGATATTGTTCGTCGGGCTTGCGGCTATGCTCGCGCTTGCGCGAGGCGATCAGGTTCACCTGGCTGCGGCCCGGCGGCAGCGTGCGGGCATTCTTGCCGCGCACGCCGAACAGCAGCAATTCGGTGACGTTGCGGAAGTAAAAGCCCACGCCCCGCCCGTCCGATCCGCCATCCTTGCGGACCTTGTGCCACACGATGTTCGAAATATAGCGATAGCCCCAGGCCTCCATGACGCGCAGCCCCTCGGGCAGCAGCGCATTGGGCACCCAGAGATAGAGATGCGCGGGCTCGGCGCTGATTTGCGCGACGGGCAAGGCGCAAATGTCATCGAGCGTCATCGTGCCATAGCGATTGAGCCGCTTATGTTCGGGCGCGACCTTGCCGGTGCGGTTCTGAAACTGCCACGGCGGATCGGCGAGGATCGTCCCGAACCGCCGACCGCGCGCGGTGGCGATCAGGTCGGCGGCGGCGTCGCTCGACGGGGGCGGCTGCTGGAACATATCGAGATCTTGATACGGATCGGCCGCCGGGTCAATCCCGCTTCTCACCCGATGCTCTGCCCGGTCTTCGCCCAATCCGCGAGGAACCCCTCGATCCCCTTGTCGGTGAGCGGATGCTTCACCAGCTGACGGATCACCGCCGGCGGCGCGGTCATCACATCGGCGCCGATGCGGGCGCTTTCCAGGATGTGCACCGGGTGGCGCACGCTCGCGACCAGGATTTCGGTGTCGAAGGCGTAATTGTCATAGATCAGGCGGATGTCGCGGATCAGCGCCATGCCGTCGAACCCGACATCGTCATGCCGGCCGACGAAGGGCGAGATGAACGTCGCCCCCGCCTTGGCCGCGAGCAGCGCCTGATTGGCCGAGAAGCACAGGGTCACGTTCACCATCGTGCCGTCGTCGGTCAGCGCCTTGCAGGTCTTGAGCCCGTCGATGGTGAGCGGCACCTTGATGGTGACGTTGTCGGCGATCTTCCGCAGGATTTCGGCCTCGCGCATCATGCCGTCATGGTCGAGCGCGACGACCTCGGCCGAGACGGGGCCGTCGGTGATGCCGCAAATCTCCTCGACCACTTCCAGAAACTGCCGCCCCGATTTGGCGATCAGCGAGGGGTTGGTGGTGACGCCATCGACCAAGCCGGAGGCGGCGAGATCGCGGATTTCGGCGGTATCGGCGGTGTCGACGAAGAATTTCATGGGGGCCTCGACTCATGCGGTTCGCCCCGCCTGCTAGCCCAGCGCGCGCGAAATGCGAAGCCGCGCGCGCCGAACTATGTTACGCTATCGCCATGGAGATGAATTCAGAGAGCAAGGTCAGCAAGGCCAGCAAGCGAGACTTGGCTGCGGAAGTGCTGCAAGCATTTGCGCCCTTTGCAACTATAGAAGCGCCGGGCCTCGAGGCGGCGCTAAGGGCGAGCGCGCGCTATCTCGTGGTCACTCGCGGCGCGCGCCTAATCATTCTGGATCGCACGGCGCTGCTATGCGGGATCGCGGAAATCGGCGAGCGACCCGACCTATTGCCCTTTCCGAATGCCGCTACTTGGCTATCGGACCTTGGGTTACGCAAATTCATTTTACCAAGACAGCCCTTGTCGAGTCAAAATTATGATGGCCTGGATGGCCTGCGATTTGCACTCTCTCCTTTAGTAAGATCGACCGTCATAGAACTCGCCTCCGAATTTTCAATGAGGACGATTGAACGAGTCAAATTTTCGCTACGCCATTTGGCAGTGGCATTAATTGTTTCGGCAAAACCAAAAATGCTGCCCGAGATTTTTACATTACTAAACCCGTTGATCGAAAAAATCATCGAGAACCGGGAGCCTTCCGAGAGTACTGAGGCATGGCTGTACATCGCCGAGCGCTATCGTTCGACGGCCTTGGCCGCGACCATGCCACCCACGGCGGCGCCCGCGCCGTCCGAAGCGCTGCCCACATTGTCGGACGTTCCCGCGCTGGTCGATCGGCTCAACCGCGCCGCGTTCGCCAAGGCGCTTGCGGAGCATTTGCGGGCCGTGTCGGACCCCGCTCGGGGCGCGTTCATGGTGCATCTCCACGGCCCCTGGGGCGCCGGCAAGTCGACCGTGCTCAAATTGCTCGACGCCGAACTCAAGACGGGGAGCGACCCGTGGCTCGTGATCGACTTCAACGCCTGGCAACACCAGCGCTTGCGGCCACCATGGTGGTCGCTCGTCCGCACGCTCTACGAGCATCCCGCCGCGCGCGGTTGCGCGGGGAGCTGGCGCCGGTGGTGGCGCTTGCGCTGGTGGCAATGGCGCGCCGAGCGGGGCGCGGCGATCGCCGTCGTCGTCGTGACCACGCTGTTCCTGGTAACGCTGCTGAACGGGTGGGGGAATTCGCTGCAGGGGATAACGGGTCTGCTGGCCTTGGTCGGCGGCTTGATCGCGGCGCAACGCTGGCTGGTGTTCGGATCGGCCAAGGCGGCGGAAAGCTATAGTCAACAAGCGGTCGACCCACACAAGCCGATGACCCTTCTATACCGATATTTCGTGCGCTCTTGCGCGGGCTGGACCGGAGCGCCTTGGTATTTCACTCGGCAAAATCGCCCCATCGCGATTTTCATCGACGATCTCGATCGCTGCGAACGCGGCTATGTGGTCGAGCTGATGGAGGGTATCCAAACGCTGATGCGCGACGAACCCGTCGCCTTCGTGATCGCGGCGGATCGCAATTGGCTCTCATCGGCGTTCGAGAAACACTATGCCGATTTCGCGGGTGATATCGGCACACCCGGCCGCCCGTTGGGGCATTTGTTTCTCGACAAATTCTTTCAGCTTTCCGCCGGGCTGCCGGTGGTCACCGCCCAGTCACGCGACCGCTTCTGGCGGATGCTGCTGGAAGGCGAAGGCGCGGCGCCAATTTTGTCCGACGACAGTCGGACGAAGCTCGATCAAGCCCCGACGATCGAAGCGAAACAGGCAATCGTCGCCGCGCTGCCCGATGCCGAACAGCCGGCGGCGCGCGCCGCGATCGTCGAAGCGAGCTATGCGCCCGAACAGCAAAAAACGCTGGAACATCGGCTGCGCGATTTCGCCGCGATGATCGAACCCAATCCGCGCGCGATGAAGCGCTTGGTGAACGCGGTCGCGATCAATCGCACGCGGGCGGTGCTCGAAGGGCGCGACGTCGATTTGGCGACGCTGGCGCGGTGGTCGATCCTGGAAATGCGCTGGCCGCGTGTGGCGGCGCAATTGATTGATGAACCCACGCTGCTCGACGACGATGGAGCGGACGAACCGCTAGGCTCGGTGCGGAAACTATCGAGCTTCAGACAGATCCTCGGGGGCGAGGACGATCCCGGGCGCCTGAATAGCGCGCGGCTCGCCGAACTGTTTGGTTGACTTGCCTTTGCGCGCGCGCGCCGCGATCTAGCGCGCATGGCCCGGGCGCGCGTGATTTTGATGAACAATGCGCTGGGGCCGCTCGATTACCGCGTGCCGCAGGGGATGGCGGTCGCGCCCGGCAGCATCGTCACCGCGCCGCTCGGGCCGCGGCAATTGCTTGGCGTGGTGTGGGACGAGGATCGGCTGCCCGCCGCGCCGGTGGGCGATAATCGGCTGCGCAATCTGCTCGCGGTGGCGGACTCGCCGCCGATCGGGGCGCCCCTGCGCCGGCTGATCGAATGGACCGCCGATTATTATCTCGCCCCGCTCGCCGCCGTCTTGCGGATGGCGATGCCTTCGTCCTCGGCGCTCGAGGGGGGGCGGAGCGTGACCGAATATCGCGCGACCGGCGCGGTGCCCGATCGGCTTACCCCGCAGCGCGCCCAAGCGCTCGAACGCATCGCGAGCCGCCAGGGGCTGGTGCGCGAGCTGGCGCTGGCGGCGGGCGTGTCGGACGCGGTAATTCGCGGTCTGGTGAAAGCGGGCGCGATCGAAGGCGTCGAGGTTTCGCTCGACGCGCCCTTCGATCCGCCCGACCCCGATCATGCCGCGCCCACGCTTTCGCCCGCGCAAGGCCGAGCGGCGGCGCGGCTGACCGAGGCGGTGGCGGCCGCCGAATTCGCGCCGATCCTGCTCGATGGCGTCACCGGATCGGGCAAGACCGAGGTCTATTTCGAAGCGATCGCCGCCGCGATCCGTGCTGGGCGGCAGAGCCTGGTGCTGCTCCCCGAAATCGCGCTCACCGAGCCCTTCCTGAAGCGCTTCGCCCAGCGCTTCGGCGTCGCGCCGGTCGCCTGGCATTCGGACCTGCGCCAATCGCAGCGCCGCCGCGCCTGGCGGGCGATCGCGAGCGGCGAGGCGCTGGTGGCGGTGGGCGCAAGATCGGCGCTGTTCCTGCCCTATGCGCGGCTCGGCCTGATCGTGGTCGATGAAGCGCACGAGACGAGCTTCAAGCAGGAAGAAGGCGTCCATTATCACGCCCGCGACGTGGCGGTGATGCGCGGCAAGTTCGAGGGCTGCCCGGTGGTACTCGCCTCCGCCACGCCCGCGATCGAGACGCGGCATCAGGTGGCGCTCGGCCGCTATGCCGAGGTGACGCTCCCCGGCCGCTACGGCCCCGCGCAGCTGCCGGCGATCGAGGCGATCGACCTAATCGCCGAGCCGCCCGAGCGCGGGCGCTGGCTCGCCCCCCGGCTGGTCAAAGCGATCGACGAAACGCTCGACAGGCGCGAGCAGGTGCTGCTGTTCCTCAACCGGCGCGGCTATGCGCCGCTCACTTTGTGCCGCACCTGCGGGCACCGTTTCCAATGCCCCAATTGCACCGCTTGGATGGTCGAGCATCGCCTCGTCGCGCGGCTCGCCTGCCATCATTGCGGCCATATCGAGCGCGTGCCCGAAGTGTGCCCCGAATGCGCCAACCCCGATACGTTGGTCGCCTGCGGCCCCGGTGTCGAGCGGATCGCCGACGAAGCCGCCTTGCTCTGGCCCGAGGCGAAGCGGGCGATCGTCACCTCGGACACGATGTGGTCGCCCGCCAAGGCCGCCGAATTCGTCCACCGGATGGAGGCGCGCGACATCGATATCGTGATCGGCACGCAATTGGTGACCAAGGGCTATCACTTCCCCGAGCTGACCTTGGTGGGCGTCGTCGATGCCGATCTGACGCTGAAGGGCGGCGATTTGCGCGCCGCCGAGCGGACTTTTCAACAGATCGCCCAAGTCGCCGGGCGCGCGGGGCGGGGAGCGAAGCCGGGGCGGGTTTATCTGCAAAGCTATGATCCGCGCGCGCCGGTGCTCCAGGCGCTGATCGCGGGCGATCGCGAGGCCTTTTATGCCGCCGAGACCGAGGCGCGGCGCGAGGCGGGGGCGCCGCCCTTCGGCCGGTTCGCGGCGATCATCGTGTCGAGCGAGGACAAGGTCGCCGCCGACTTGACCGCCAAGCTACTCCGCGACCGCGCGCCCGAGGCCGATGGCATGGAAGTCTTCGGCCCCGCGCCGGCGCCGCTCGCGATGCTGCGCGGGCGGCACCGGTTCCGGCTGCTGGTCCATGCGCGGCGGGCCTTGGACGTGCAAAGCGTGATCCGGGAGTGGCTCGGCGCGCTCGCCTGGCCCGCCAAGGTGCGGGTGACGGTGGATGTCGATCCGTATAATTTCCTGTGATCGACTCGGGTGATCGGCGAAAGGCGCGACGCGTGGAAAAAGTGACCCTTGACCTCGACGAGATCGATCCCGCGCTTCTGGCCGAAGCGCGGCGGCTAATGCGGACCGACAGCGACGAAGCAACGATCGAGCAGGCCCTGCGAGAGTTGATCGAACAGCGCCGAGGCAAGAGGAGCGGCGGGCGTGCACCTCATTCCGATCGATGACGCCTTGTTGGCCAGTGCTCGCGCGGCATCGTCGGCGAGCAGCGACATGGAAGCCGTGATCGCCGCACTCGAGCAGGCCATAAGGCTGCGACAGCAGGCCGAGATCCGCGGCTTTCGTGGCAAGCTTCATTGGACGGGCGATCTCGATGCCATGCGTTTGGATCGATCGTGATCTTTGTCGACTCGGGTATCTGGATCGACTATTTCAACGGAACGGCAACGCCGCAAACGGATTATCTTCACGATATTTTGGGACGTCGGCTCGTTTGTACGGGCGATTTGGTGCTGGTCGAAGTGTTGCAGGGTTTCGACCGAGATCGTGACGTGGAGCAGGCGCGGCGGTTGATGTCGCTTGTCGAGATGATCACCGTGTCCAGTCCGGAAATCGCCCTCCAAGCCGCCGCCAATTACCGCACCCTCCGCGCCAAGGGCATCACCGTCCGCAAGACGATCGATACGCTGATCGCGACACGCTGCATCGCCGACGATATCGCGCTCCTCTATAGCGACCGCGATTTCGATGCCTTCGCAGAGCATCTGGGGCTGCGCAGCGCGCTTGCCGCTTGAGCGCGGCGCGGATTTCGCGCAACCCAGCAGCGCTTTTCCTCGCCGGACTCCATGATGCGCCCGATCCTTGCCCTGTTGCTGCTCCTCGGCCTGTTCGGCGCCGCCGCCCCGGCGCGCGCGGACGATATTTCGACCGCCGGGCGCGGGGTGGTGCGGGTCGTCACCATCGCCTCGACCGATGGCGAGATCGTTGGCTTCGGCCATGGCAGCGGCTTCGCGATCGCGCCCAACCGCATCGTCACCAACGCCCATGTCGTGGAGCTCGCCGCGCGCTACCCGGACAATGTCGTGATCGGGGTGGTGCCGAGCGAGGGCGACAAAAGCTTTCGCGGGCGGCTGATCGCTTATGATCCCAAGCGCGATCTGGCGCTGATCGAGTTCAGCGGCGCCGCGCTGCCGCCGCTCACGCTTTATCCGGGCCCCGTGACCGACGGCGAGCAAGTGATCGCGCTCGGCTATCCCGGCAATGTCGATCTCGCGACCGCGCAGAGCGCCGCCGATTTCATCAAGCCCTTGAGCCCGGTGCGCAGCCAGGGCGGCTATGCCGGGCGGCGACGGCTGAGCGGAGTCGAGGTGCTGCTCCACACCGCCGGCATCGCGCGCGGCAATTCGGGCGGGCCGTTGCTCGATCGCTGCGGGCGGGTGATCGGGGTCAATTCGGCGATCACGCGTGCAGAGGATGGCGATTCGACTTTCGGCTTCGCCATCGCCGACACCGAATTCGCGAGCTTCCTGCGCGAGGCGGGGCAAGGCTATGCGAGCACGGGCGCCGATTGCGTGAGCGTCGAGGATCGGCTGAAGCAAGACGAGGAGGCCGCCGCGCAGCGCGCCGAGCAGCTCGCCGCCGCCGACGCCAAGGCGGCGAGCGCCGCCGCCGCCCGGCGCGACGCCGCGCTCGAAGCACTGCGCGAACGCCAATTATGGCTGCGCGAGAATTTCATCGGCGCCGCGACGCTGCTGCTCGTGCTCGGCGCGTGTCTCGGCGGCTGGGGCTCGATCCTCGGCGCGCTGGAGCGGCGCCACGCGCGGGCGTGGCTGGTCGCGGGTACGGCGGCGATGGCGGCGGGCGTGCTCGTTTTCTTCCTGCGCCCGACCGGCACCGTCTCCCTGCCCGCGACCGCCGCCGCCGCGCAATCCGGCGCGGCGCGCGCGATGACGGGCAAGCTGCTCTGCCGCCCGGTGCCCGCGCGCAGCCGGATCAATCTGAGCACGCCCAAGGAGGTGGCGCTCGATTGGCGGAGCGACGGCTGCGCCGATGGTCGCGGCCAGTTCGTGGAAAATGGCCGCAAATGGGAAAGGCTGCTGGTGCCGCAGGGCGAGCAGACGGTGTCGCTGCTCGAATATCGCCCCGATGTGGGCATCTATACCGAGAATCGCTTTTACCTGGGCGCGAACGCGATGGTGCGCGCGCGCAAGCTGCGCGCGGCGGTGAAGCTCAAGACCTGCACCCGCGATCCGCGCGCGCTGACCGATTTCGCCCAGGCGCAAGACGCGATCCGCGCGATCCTGCCGACCCGCCCCGACGAATGGGTGAGCTATGATTGCGCGCCAGCGGGGTGAGGGGGGCGTCGGCAAAGCGTCGCCCCAGCGAAAGCTGGGGCCTGGATGAACCGAAGCACGCCACTTGCACGAGGCCCCGGCTTTCGCCGGGGCGACGCAAGATGATCGGGCGCGTTGCCCCAACCCCCGCGCCATGGCAGAGCGCGCGCGATGGAGGCGGTTCCCGATATCGAGTTGCACGGCCTGTGGCGGCATCTCCCGGCTAGAGCGCGCCCGTTCGTCGCGCTCGCGCGGCTCGATCGACCGATCGGCTGGTGGCTGCTCTTCTGGCCCGGCGCCTGGGCGGTGGCGCTCGCCGGGGAAGCGGTCGCGCGCTGGGACTTGATCCTGTGGCTGCTGCTCGGCGCCATCGCGATGCGCGGCGCGGGGTGCGTTTACAACGACATCATCGACCGCGATCTCGACGCGCGCGTGGCGCGCACCGCGCGGCGGCCGCTCGCCGCGGGGACGGTATCGGTGAAGGCCGCCTGGGCCTGGCTGATCGCCTTGTGCCTGGTCGGGCTCGTGGTGCTGCTCCAGCTGCATGGGCGCGCGCAGCTCGTCGCGCTCGCGAGCCTCGCGCTGGTCGCCGCCTATCCCTTCATGAAGCGGATCACCTGGTGGCCGCAAGCCTGGCTCGGGCTGGTCTTCTCCTGGGCGGCGCTGGTCGGCTGGGTGGCGGCGAGCGGCGGCTTCGCTTGGCCGGGGCTCGCGCTTTATGCCGGCGCGGTCGCCTGGGTGGTGGGCTATGACACGATCTACGCGCTCCAGGACCGCGACGACGACGCGTTGATCGGCATCGGCTCCTCCGCGCGCGCGCTGGGGGCGCGGGTGCGGCCGGGGGTGGCGGGCTTTTATTTGCTCGCCTTGGTCTTTTGGGCGGCGGCGATGTGGGGCGCGCGGCCCGATCCGCTCGCGCTGCTCGCGCTGGCGCCGGTCGCGCTCCACTTGGGCTGGCAGGTGGCGACGCTGCGCCCCGACGACGGCGCCGGCGCGCTCGCGCGGTTTCGCGCCAATCGCGGGGCGGGGGCGCTGATGTTCCTCGCCTGCCTGGTGGTGGGGAGCGCCTGAGGGTTCACAACCCGCCCCGCCGCGCCTAAGTCCGCGAGCGATGCTTACCGTCGATCAAGCCCGCGATCGGGCCGCCGCCATCGTCCACGCCGCGCGGCGCGCGGGCGCCGATGCCGCCGATGCGCTCGTCGCCGCCGACCGCTCGCTCGACGTGTCGGTGCGGCTCGGCGCGCTCGAGGACGTCGGGCGGAGCGAAAGCGCCGAACTCTCGCTGCGCGTCTTCTGCGGCAAGCGCGGCGCGAGCGTTTCGACCGCCGATTTCGCCCCTGCCGCGCTCGAGGCGCTGGTCGAGCGCGCGATCGCGATGGCGCGCGCCGCGCCCGAGGATGATTGGGCGGGGCTCGCCCCCGCCGAGCGCCTCCTCCACGGCGCGCCGCCGCTGCTCGATTTGGACGATGGCATCGAGCCCGAGCCCGCCGCGCTCAAGGCGCTCGCGCTCGCCGCCGAGGAAACCGCCCGCGCCGTCCCCGGGGTCACCAACAGCGAAGGCGCGAACGCAGGCGCGAGCCGTGCGATCCTGGCGCTCGCGACCAGCCATGGCTTCGCCGCGGGCTATGCGAGCAGCAGCCACAGCCTGTCCGCTTCGGTGCTCGCGGGCGATCCCGGGGCGATGGAGCGCGACTACGCGTACAGCACCGCGCGCCACGCCAAGCATCTCGACGCGGCCGAGGCGGTGGGGCGGCTGGCGGGGGAGCGCGCGGTGGCGCGGGTCGGCGCCGGGCGGCTCGAAAGCGGCGCGCTGCCGGTGGTGTTCGATCCGCGCGTCGGCGGTTCGTTGCTCGGCCATCTCATCGGCGCGATCAGCGGCCAAGCGATCGCGCGCAAGACGAGCTTCCTCCTCGACGCGCTCGGCACCGAGGTCTTCGCGCCGGGCGTCACCATCCATGACGATCCGCACCGGCCCCACGGCCTGCGCTCGCGCCCGTTCGATGGCGAGGGGCTGGCGGTGAGCCCGGTCGAAATCGTCCGCGCGGGCGTGCTCGAAACCTGGCTGCTCGACAGCGCCTCGGCGCGGCAATTGGGGCTCGAGCCGACCGGCCATGCCGCGCGCGGCGGCGCGGGGGTGGGGGTCGCGCCGAGCAACCTCTATATGGCCGCCGGCCATCTGCCGCGCGAAACACTGATCGGCGAGATCGAGCGCGGCGTCTATGTCACCGAACTCATCGGCATGGGGGTGAACGGCGTGACCGGCGATTATTCGCGCGGCGCCGCTGGTTTCCTGATCGAGCGCGGCGAGATCACCCGGCCGGTGAGCGAATTCACCATCGCCGGCAATTTGCGCGAGATGTTCCGCGCGCTCACCCCGGCGAACGACTTGGAATTCCGCTACGGCATCAACGTGCCGACCCTGCGCGTCGACGCGCTGACGGTGGCGAGTGGCTGATCTGCTGGCGGCGACGCGCGCGATCGCGGCCGAGGCCGGCGCGCTCGCGCTCAAACGCTCGCGCGAGGCGTTCCGCCGTTGGGACAAGTCGCCCGGCAATCCGGTGAGCGACGTCGATCTCGAACTCGACGCATTGCTGCGCGCGCGGCTGTCGGCGCTGTTGCCCGAGGCGGGGTGGCTCTCCGAGGAAACCGCCGACAATGAAGAGCGGCTCGCGCATGAGCGCGTGTGGGTGGTCGATCCGATCGACGGCACGCGCGATTTCGTGCGCGGGCGCAGCGGCTGGGCGGTCTCGATCGCCTTGGTCGAGCGCGGACGCGTGGTGCTCGGCGTGCTCGACGCGCCCGCGCTGGGGCGCAGCTGGTGGGCGGCGCTGGGGGCGGGCGCGTGGCGCGGTGAAACGAGGCTGCGCTGCGCCGCGCGCGATCTGCTCGCGGGCGCGCGCGTGCCGACCGATTCGCTGCCGCGCGAGGACCGCGATCTGGTCGCGGTCGCGAAACCCAATTCGATCGCGTTGCGGATCGCGATGGTCGCAGCCGGCGAGGCCGATCTCGTCGCGACGCTGCGCTGGGGCTATGAATGGGACGTCGCCGCCGCCGCGCTGATCGCCGCCGAGGCGGGGGCGTGCGTGAGCGATGCGTTCGGCGCCCCGCTCGCGTTCAACACCGCGCGCGCGCAGGCGTTCGGGGTGCTCGCCTGCGCGCCGGGCATCCACGCGGCGGCGGTCGAGCGGCTGGCGGGGCGGGCGCGTGCCCTGACATCGCCCGCTTGACGAACGGGGCTGATTGGCGCGACGGTTACGGACATGACGATCGATCTCGCTTGGGAGGATGTGCTCGAAGTCGGCCACGGCGGCCCCGGCTGCGGGCTGCTCCATATCAACGGCCGGCAGCCCAAGGGGGCGTTTCGCTATCTGCCGCCGGCGATCGCGCATGAGGGGCGCGTCTATGCCTCCACCTTCGTCCCCGGCGGGTTCGAGCTGTGCGTGATCGACCCCGAAACGCTGGTGCGCCGCGCGCTCTCGCCGCGCCTGCCCTATGCCCGGCTCGAACGGATCGAAGACGGCGCGCTGATCTATGTCGATGCCTTCGCCGGCGGGCGCGAATGCCGCTGGGAACTGGCGGCTCCCAAGGCCGGCGGTTTGTTCGGACGGTTGTTCGGGCGTTAGGCGGCAACCGCGCCCGCGTCGCCCAGCACATGCTCGCAGAGCTGCGCCGCCGGGGTGTCGGCGGGGTCGAGCTGCGCGACCGTCACCCAGCCTTGCGCGCGCATCGCCGCCGCGCGTTCGGGCGCGGTGCCGATCGGCACGAACAGCCGCCGCCGCTCGGGCGCGGCGAGCCCGGCATCGACCAGCGCATCGGCATAGAGCGAAAAGCCGACCGCCGGCTCCTCGCCGCCATCCTCGTGCAGGATGGTGTAGGTGCCACCGCGCCCGATCTCGCCGCGCACGCCGCCGGCGAAGAGCGAAAAGCCGAGCCAGCTTTGATATTCGAAGCCGTGGCGCTCGGTGGGGTCGAGCGTCGCGCGGATCGGCAGGCCGTCGGCGATCGCCCACAGCCCGTCGAGCCGCGAGCGAAGCGCCCCGCCCGCGTCGAACGCGCAGAGCCGGTCATGCGCCTCGGCGAAGGGGCCAGCGGCGGCGATCAGCGGCAGATAGCGCGGATCGAGCGCCGCGACCCCGCCCGCGTCCTTCGCGTCGAGCCGGTCGCGCAGCGCCTCCAGCCTGGCCGGTGGCACCGCGAGCGGCCCGGCGGCGAGGGTGTCGACCAAATCGGGCAGGGTGAAATCGATCGAGAGATCGCCGATCCCCGCCGCTTGTAGCGCCTCGACCGCGACCAGCACCACTTCGCGCGCGGCGGCGACCGAATCGAGCCCGATCAACTCGCAGCCGATCTGCCGCGCCTCGCGCGCGGGGGCGAGTTCGCTCGCGCGCAGCTTGAGCACTTGGCCCGCATAGCTCAGCCGCACCGGGCGGGGGTGATGCGCCATGCGCGTCGCGGCGATCCGCCCGATCTGCGCGGTGATGTCGGGCCGGATCGCGAGCGTGCGCTGCGAAACGGGATCGACGAAGCGCACCGCGTCGCGCGCGCGCGCCGCCTTCAGCCGCGTGGCGAGCCCCGCCTCGAACTCGGCGCTCGCGGGGTCGACCCGCTCATAGCCGTGCGCGAAAGCGGTGCCGAGCAGCCGCGCCTCGAGCCGCGCGGCGGCGTCGGCGAACGGGGGCAGACGATCGTGAAAGCCTTCGGGCAACAGGGCCATGCGCGCTCTTTCCTCATTCCCGACAAGGGGAGCGGACTCGCGGCCATGCGGCGCTACACCCGTCCTCCACCGTCACCCCGGACTTGGTCCGGGGTCCACCGTGCCGCCAAGCCAGTGGCCGGCGGTTTTGGCGCGGCGGTGGATGCCGGAACGAGCCCGGCCTGACAATGGCGTTAGCGCGCTCAGGCCGGCCCGACGCGATAGACGCAGAGCTTATTGCCTTCGGGATCGCGGAAATAGGCGCCGTAGAAAGCCCGGTCGCCTTCCTCGCCGCGCACGCCGGGGGGGCCATCGCAACTGCCGCCCAGCGCGCAGGCCTTGGCGTGGAGCGCGTCGACCTTCGCGCGGCTCTCGACGGGGATGGCGAGCATATTGCCATTGCCGGGCACGGCGGCCTCGCGATTATTGGGCGTCGTCACCGCGATCGCGGGCGCGCCCCAGCCGGTGCCCCACATGGTGAAGCCGCCCTGATCATCGGGAAATTCCATCAGCCGCTTCGCGCCGATCTCGCCGAACAGCGCGTCGTAAAAGGCGCGGGCCTTGGCAAGGTCGTTGCTGCCGAGCGTCGCGTAACCGATCATCGAAATTCTCCGTGGGTGAAAGGGGATCAGCAGGGGCCGAGGCGGCGGCCGGTGGTGCGCGTCGTCATCGTCATGCGCGCGCGCCCGGTCATCACCATCGATCCGCTCACTTCATAGCTGGTGAGGGTGTAGCGTCCGCTGCTCGTCGCGCGCATCGTGCCGGTGGGGCGGGTGCAGACCATTTCGGTCGCGATCCGCCCGCCGCGCGCGTCATAGCGGGTGAAGCGGCAGGCGCGGTCGCGGTTGAGCAGGTCGCGCGGGCCGAGCGCGGCTTGCGCCGGTGTCACGCAGCTCGTGATCACTTGCGGCCGGCCCTTCATCGCGGCGAGCAATCGGGGCGGCGCGCCGGGCATGTCGACCGTCAGGATCTCGGCGCGATTTTCCCATTTGCCCGGCTGGATGAGCGCGGCATCGCCCGCGCCGAGCAGCGGCAAGGCGGCGAGCGCGAAAAAAGCGTGGCGCATGAGTCCCTCCCGGGCGCGTTTGTTTCACGCTCGCGCCCCGCGATCAAGCGCGCGATGCGTTGCGGGCGCCGGGGCGGCGCGCCTATCTTGGCACCATGGCGATCACCATCCGCACCAATTTGGCCGAGCCCGATACGGGCCAGGTCTTCGTTCCCCACCGCCCGCAGCGTCCGCCCAAGGTGGAGGGCGGCAAGAAGTTCAAGCTCGTCTCGGACTATAGCCCGGCGGGCGATCAGCCGACCGCGATCGCCGAACTGGTCGAAGGCGCCAATGCGGGCGAGCGCGATCAGGTGCTGCTGGGCGTCACCGGCAGCGGCAAGACCTTCACCATGGCCAAGGTGATCGAAACGGTGCAGCGCCCCGCGCTGATCCTGGCGCCGAACAAGATTCTCGCGGCGCAGCTTTATGGCGAGATGAAGTCGTTCTTCCCCGAAAACGCCGTCGAATATTTCGTCAGCTATTATGATTATTACCAGCCCGAGGCCTATGTGCCGCGCTCCGATACCTATATCGAAAAAGAATCGAGCGTGAACGAGGCGATCGACCGGATGCGCCATGCCGCGACGCGCGCGATATTGGAGCGCGACGACGTGATCATCGTCGCCTCGGTCTCGTGCCTTTACGGTATCGGTTCGGTCGAAACCTATTCGGCGATGATCTTCGATCTGAAAAAGGGCCAGACGGTGCCCAGCCAAGACATCGTCCGCAAGCTCGTCGCGCTACAGTACAAACGCAACGACGCCGCCTTCGCGCGCGGCAATTTCCGGGTACGCGGCGATAATCTCGAAATTTTCCCCTCGCACTATGAGGATACCGCCTGGCGCGTCTCCTTCTTCGGCGACGAGATCGAAGAGATCACCGAATTCGATCCGCTGACCGGCAAGAAGGTCGCGAGCCTCGATTATGTCCGCGTCTATGCGAATTCGCACTATGTGACGCCGGGGCCGACCCTCAAGCAAGCGATGGAGGCGATCCGCTTCGAACTCGCCGAGCGGCTGAAGGAATTGCAGGCCGAAGGCAAGCTGCTCGAAGCACAGCGGCTCGAACAGCGCACCAATTTCGATCTCGAGATGATCGCCGCGACCGGCAGTTGCGCGGGGATCGAGAATTACAGCCGCTTCCTCACCGGCCGCCTGCCCGGCGAACCGCCGCCGACGCTGTTCGAATATCTGCCCGACAATGCGCTGCTGTTCGTGGATGAAAGCCATGTGACGATCGGCCAGATCAACGGCATGTCGCGCGGCGACCATCGGCGCAAGTTGACGCTCGCCGAATATGGCTTTCGCCTGCCCTCGGCGATCGACAACCGCCCGCTGCGCTTCAACGAATGGGACGCGATGCGCCCGCAGACGACTTATGTCTCGGCGACGCCGGGCGGGTGGGAAATGGAGCAGACGGGCGGCGTCTTCACCGAACAAGTGATCCGCCCGACCGGGCTGATCGACCCCCCGATCGAGATCAAACCGGTCGAAGAGCAAGTGCAGGACCTGATCGTCGAGGCCAAGGCGACGGCGGCCAAAGGCTATCGCACGCTCGTGACCACGCTCACCAAGCGCATGGCCGAGGATTTGACCGAATATCTCCACGAAGCCGGCGTCAAGGTCCGCTACATGCACTCCGACGTCGAGACGCTCGAGCGTATCGAGCTGATTCGCGATTTGCGGCTCGGCGTGTATGACGTGCTGATCGGCATCAACTTGCTGCGCGAGGGGCTCGATATTCCCGAATGCGGGCTGGTCGCGATTTTGGACGCCGACAAGGAAGGCTTTCTGCGCTCCGAAACCTCGCTCATCCAAACCATCGGCCGCGCCGCGCGCAACGCCGAGGGGCGGGTGATCCTCTATGCCGACCGCATCACCGGCAGCATGGAACGCGCGATCAACGAAACGACGCGGCGCCGCGAAAAGCAGCTCGCCTTCAACGCCGAACACGGCATCACGCCGGCGACCGTGAAGCGCAACATCGGCGACATCATCCAGGACGTCGCGAGCCGCGACCAAGTAACCGTACCGATCGACGATGAAGACAGCGGCCGCCACATGGTCGGCCATAATTTGCGCGCTTATATCGAGGAGCTCGAGAAGAAAATGCGCGCGGCGGCGGCCGATCTGGAGTTCGAGGAAGCCGGCCGGCTGCGCGATGAAATCCGCGCGCTGGAGGCCGAGGAACTGGGCCTGCCCGCTCACGAACGCAAGGCGCCGCTGATGGGGCGCAGCAACGAAGGCAAGCCGGGGACTAGGAAGACGCGCTTCGGCAAGAGCCAGAAGATGCGCGGGGGGATGCCGGGGAGTTCGAGGCGGGGGCGGTAGGACTTGTCGTAAGCGCGCGCTTTACAACAGCGATCGATTCAAACTCAGCTCCGGTGCTCGTAAGCGTGCCGAGCAGCTTTGGCCCCCAGCCGCGATGACGGCGGTAACCGTCACTCTTGGCACCGGGTAAGCGCAGCGTCGGCGTTAATGGAGCATCGCGATGACTGAGCCGGTTGATCCCCCAGCGACTGTCTCCTATACAGGACAGGCGTTTGCGATATCGCAGACACCGGTTTTTGCGGATTGGCTGGCGGCGCTCAGGGACGCCCGGGCGAAGGCCAAAATTGCCGATCGGGCACGCCGCGCTGCCGATGGCAATTTCGGTGACCATAAATCGGTCGGCGGCGGGGTGTTCGAGATGCGGATCGATCATGGTCCGGGGTATCGCGTTTATTTTTTCCGGCGCGGGCAGGAATTGATCATCCTGCTCTGCGGCGGCGACAAGAAATCGCAGCAGCGCGACATCGCCGAGGCGCTTCGCTTGAAGGAAATGATCGAGGATGGTGGAACTGAAGCCCTTTGATCCGGCCGATTATCTCGATGGCGCCGAGGCGGTCCGTGCTTATCTTGAAGCGGCGATGGAGGGGAACGACCCCCGCCATATCGCACGCGCGCTGGGCGACATCGCCCGCTCGAAGGGGATGAGCGAGATCGCGCGCCAAACCGGCCTCGGACGACAGGCGCTTTACGCGGCGCTTTCGGAGAATGGCAATCCGACGCTGGAAACGCTGACCTCGGTACTCGCCGCGCTGGGGCTCGAGCTTTCGGTGCGACCGCGCGCGGCTTGATCGCTCGCCGCAGGCCAGCACGGCATTTCAATCAACGACCAATGGCGTTTATGTTTCGTCTGGAATATGCGCGGAACACGCCTTGACACTGGACGCATAATGCCCCGCTATCCGATCGAACTTTTCTGGTACGAACCCGATGCGAGCTGGGTGGCCAATGTGCCCGACCTGAAATCATGCTCGGCGTTCGGCGATACCCCCGAGGAGGCGCTCGCCGAGGTGCAGATCGCGATGCGCGGGTGGCTCGAAGTCGCCGCCGAGCGCGGGCTGCCCATTCCCCCGCCTTCTGAAATGCCGCATCGCTTCGCCGCCTGAGCGCTTGCGCTCGATACGGGGGCGTGTCAACTTTGCGATACACTCCGGAGAGTCGTGATGCGCCGCCCTCTCGCCGCCTTCGCTCTGCTCGCGCTCGCCGCGCCGCTCGCCGCGCCGCTCGCGGCCAAACAGGCGGCGCCGAGCCCCGCGATCACCGCCGCCGTCGCCGCGCCCGATCGGCCGGCGACGCAAACCGCGCTCGACGAGGGGCGCAAACCCGCCGCCGTGCTCGCCTTCCTAGGCCTCAAGCCCGGCATGGTCGCCGCCGACATCATGGCGGGCGCGGGCTATTATACCGAGATCATGGCGAGCGCGGTCGGCCCGAACGGCATGGTGAGCGCGTTCGAGCCCGAGCAGTTCATGAACGATCCGCGCGGGCAAAAGCCTTGGGCCGAGCTCAAGAAACGCCGCGCCAATGTCGCGCTGATCCCCTATCCGTTCGACATGTTCAGCGCCGCGCCCGCCAGCCTCGATTTCGCGCTGCTCCATTTGGTCTATCACGATCTTTATTGGGAGAGCGCGCAATTTAAGGTGCCGCGCACCGATCCGGCGGCGTTCCTCGCCGAACTCTTCAAGGCGATGAAGCCGGGCGGGATCGTCGGCGTGGTCGATCATGTCGCACTGCCGGGCGAGACGCGCGCCACCGCCGACAAGCTCCACCGCATCGATCCCGAGACGGTGAAGGCCGATTTCAAGGCGGCGGGCTTCGTGCTCGAGGGCGAGAGCGACCTGCTGCGGATGCCGAGCGACGATCACGCCAAGCTGGTGTTCGATCCGGCGGTGCGCGGCAAGACCGATCGCTTCGTCTTCCGTTTTCGCAAGCCGAAGCAATAGGGACTCGCGCTAAGACGCTAAGACGCGAAGCCTCGCTCGATTTCTTTCGTGGCTTCGTGGCTTGGGCTAAAGATCGATCTCACACGAAGCCACGAAGCCACGAAGCCACGAAAAGGGGACGAGAAGCGCTTCGCGTCTTTGCGTCTTCGCATGAGCACTTAGTCCTCGGCGATCAGGCTCGTCCGCTTGGTCTCGGGGAGCATGGCGAAGCCCAGGGTCGCGAGCGCCAAGACGCCGGTCAGATACCAGTAAAACCCCGCCTCCAGCCCGGCGCTCTTGAACCACAAGGCGACATATTCGGCGGTACCGCCGAGCAAGGTGTTGCCGATCGCATAGGGCAGCGCCACGCCCAAAGTGCGGATTTCGGCGGGGAAAAGCTCGGCCTTGATGAGTCCGGAAATCGAGGTGTAGGCCGAGAGCAGCAGCGGCGCGAGCACCAAAGCGAAGGCGCTTTCCCAGGCGCGCGCGGCGGCGATCGCCTCGAACACCGGCACCGACACCAGCATCCCGCCGACGCCGAACAGCAGCAGCATCGGCTTACGCCCCACCCGATCCGAGACTGCCCCCAGCAAGGGCTGGGCGAGCATGAAGATCAGCAGCGCCGCCGTCATGATCTCGGTCGCGACCGCCGCCTTGAAGCCGCTGGTGTTGACCAGGAATTTCTGCATGTACGTCGTATAGGCATAGAAAGCGCAGCTCCCGCCGCCCGAAATCAGCGCGACGATCACGAACTGCCGGGGATAAGCGCGCCACAAAGCGAGCGCGCTCGATTGGCGCCGAGCGTCGAGCGCTTCGAACGCCGCCGTCTCTGCAAGGCCCCGGCGCAGCAGGTAAACGAGGATCGCGAGCAGCGCGCCGATCGCGAAGGGGATGCGCCAGCCCCAGGCGCGCAGGTCGCTTTCAGAGAGCAAGCTTTGCAACACCAGCGTCACGCCGAGCGCAAGCAATTGCCCGCCGATGAGCGTGAAATATTGAAAGCTCGACCAGAAGCCGCGATTTCGCCGGCTCGCCATTTCGGAAAGATACGTCGCGCTCGCGCCATATTCGCCGCCGACCGACAG
>FRDC01000740.1_pt1 | contig 36135 bp, 31 predicted proteins | sample 1106171 | NCBI WGS metagenome assembly FRDC01 (sample SAMEA3930566, study PRJEB13176) | freshwater metagenome | biome: Drinking water system; feature: drinking water; material: water | place: Singapore | collected 2014-12-20 | reverse complement strand
TCTATGCTGATCGGGAAGGCTTCATGACTGCTCACCCACCGCTAACTGACGTGGCATGGGTAAACATCGCTCATTGGCAGTCTTCCTCGGATCAGACCAACATCCTCACCGTTGCCAGGTTTCCAATGCTGGCCGCGTCCGGCGTGAATGAGGATGAAGCGCAAGTGAAGGTTGGCCCGCGACAGCTCCTGACCACACAGAGTGCTGACGGCAAGTATTACTATGTCGAGCACACCGGCGCTGCTATTGAATCGGGCCGGCAACACTTGGAAGACCTGAAGGAAGAGATGAGCATCTTGGGCATTGAATTGCTCAAGAAGACGGGCGATGCAACGGCCACAGCCAAGGCCATTGACACCGCTGAGAATCTCTCCATGCTCCAGAAGATGACCTTGATGTTCTCGGACATCCTGGAGCAGGCATATCAGGCTGCAGCGGACTGGTTGAAACTCGGCAAGTCCGGGTCCGTCCGCATCAACACTGACTTTGGACTTGCGCTTGGTGATCAGACTGACCAGGGCACGCTCCTGGCAGCTCGCACCGGCAAAGAGATCAGCCACAAGGCGTTTGTTCGCGAACTGCAACGGCGCAAGATCCTGGCTGATGACTTCGATATGGAAGCGGATCAAGCAGAGCTGGATGCCGAGAAGGAACAGGCAATGGTTGATCTGGCATTCCAAGTCAAGATGGAGCAAGAGGGAGTCTTGCCCAAGCAGAAACAACCGGGTCAACCGGATCCAAACAAGGAGTAAGCAATGGCAAAGAAGGGCAGTAACATGCGACCGATGGCAGGAGTGCCTTCCAGCACTTCCGGCCCGAGTATGCCCAGCCGTATGTCTGCGCCGGTTACCGGCAAGGGTGTTGGCAAAGGCAAGATGAATCCGCACTCGGACATGGTGGCCAAGTCCGGCGGCAAGAATGGCGGCAGCTACGTGGTACCCAACGCCTAATTGGTCAAACGGTGATCTAGGTTATTTGATCTATGCACTGTCCAGAGTATACTAAGGGTGACGGGCGCGATGCCTGATCAATCTACAAACCGGGAAGGTTACAAACGCTATGGCTTTTGAATTTGCACAAACACTGGACAGCTTGGATGCGGTGCCGGAAGGTTTCCGAGGGCTGTATGTGAAGGGCGACAATGGTTACACCATTCACGCGGACTTCACTGCTCATACCCACGGTCTGACATCGGCGCTCGACAAGGAACGCAAGAATGTGAAGGCAGCTAACACGGCGCTGGCCGCGTGGAAGGCGCTGGGCGAGACGCCCGAGGCTGTCACAACCAAGATCACCGAATTGACCGAACAAGTGTCCAAGAAGGGTGAGGGCGCGGCCAACTTCGAGAAGATGAAGGCTGATCTGGAACGCGGGCATCAGGCCGCGTTGGCAGACAAAGACAAGAAGGTTGGCGCGATGCAAGCCACCCTCAACGAGTACCTCATCGACAATGCGGCCATGGCGGCTGTGACCGAGGCAAAGGGCGCTGCGGCGCTTCTGCTGCCGATCATCCGCAGCAATGCCAAGGTGGTGGAAGAGAACGGCAAATACATCGTCCGTATCCTGGACAAGGACGGCGATGCCCGAGGCGATGGCAAGGGTGGTTTCATGACCATTGTTGACTTCGTTGCTGAATTGAAGACTTCCAAGGATTACGGGCGCGCATTCGAGGCGTCCGGCCAAACGGGTGGCGGGAAGCCACCGGCAAGCAGCAAAACCGGAACGGGCGCGGGACGCGACACCAGCGGTGAACTCAGCCCGGTGCAGAAGATCGCACTTGGGTTGGGCAAGGGCCAACTGCGCAGGCCTTAACTGTGCGGAACACCATTTAGGAGAAAAGTAAGCATATGGCATCAGTTACACTGACCGAATCGGCCAAGCTTGCGTTGAACGAACTGGTGGCGGGCGTCATCGAAAATGTGATCACCGTCAACCACTTCTTTTCCGTTCTGCCCTTCGATGGGATCGACGGCAACGCGCTGGCCTACAACCGTGAAAACGTCTTGGGTGATGCGGATGTCTTTGGCGTGGATGATACGATCACGACCAAGGCAGCAGCCACCTTCAACAACGTCACTTCCAGTCTCACCTCGATCATCGGTGACGCGGAAGTCAACGGCCTGATCCAAGCCACCCGTTCGGGGGATGGCAATGATCAGGAAGCCATTCAGATCGCCAGCAAGGCCAAGTCCGTGGGCCGCAAGTTCCAGAACATGCTGCTCAATGGCACCGGCAGCTCCAACCAGTTCAGCGGCCTGTTGGGTTTGGTCGATTCCAGCCAGATCATCTACCAGGACACCTCGGGCAACGACACGGACGGCGGCAACCTCACGTTCGAGAAGCTGGACTATCTGATCGACTTGATCACCGACAAGGACGGTGAAGTTGATTATCTGATTATGCACCAGCGCACCATCCGCAGCTACTATGCCCTGTTGCGCGCACTCGGTGGCGCCAGCATCGGCGATGTGGTCACGCTTCCCTCGGGCAAGACGGTGCCCGGCTATCGCGGCATTCCGATCTTCCGCAATGACTGGATGCCGATCACCCAGACTCGTGGCGCTGCCTCCACTTGCACGACCGTTCTGGCGGGCACATTGGACGATGGTAGCCGCACCCACGGCATCGCGGGCCTGACCGCGCAGAATGCTGCCGGCATCATCATTGAGCCGGTGGGCGTGTCGGAAACCAAGGACAACACCATCACCCGCGTGAAGTGGTACTGCGGGCTGGCGCTGTTCTCGCTGAAGGGCCTGGCGGCGCTGTCCGGCGTCAAGAACTAAGCCACCCAGCGTTGATCCATAGCGGCCAGCTCCTATCCATGGGGCTGGCCGTTTGCCACATAAGACAAGGAGATTGACCATGAAATTTCTGCTGACAGGCCCGGATCAGGGCAAGACGAAAATGGTGGGCGGATTCGCTTTCACCGAGGGCGCAACGGAAGTGGCGGACACCGGCGTGGAGATGGCCAGCAACATCCTCAGCCGGTTCCACGCCTGCTATCCTGAGCACATGCTGGAGCTGAACGAGGAAGGCAAGTTGGTGCTGAAGCCCGAGGCGTCCGAAGTGACGGTTGTCCACGTTGACCCGGTCACCAACGCGCCGTTGGCGGATGAGACGGACGATGGCAGCGGCCTGGATGAGGTTGGCGGCGTGCCGGATGATGGCAAGGGCCAGAAACCGGGCAAGAAGGGCAAGAAGTAAAGGAACTGGAGGGTTGCCATGCTTTGGGTCGATGATGACTTTGTAACTGCCGCTGATCTTCAGTCGATGGACTCGGAAGTTGCCGATGTGGCACAAACCGAGGGCATTGTGCTGGAAGGCAGCAACGGTGCCATTCGCAGGGCCAAGGAAGATGCTCAGGCAACCCTGTCCAAGTTCATGTCCTTCTCGGGCTTGAACCCAACAGACCTTACGGTCAGGGATGTCAACATGCCGTTAGGCGTCCCTGACCTACGGTACAACTATGCCAGCTTTGCCCAGCTCGTGATATCGGGTGAAGTCTCGGACAATTGGAGCGCCTTGAAGCAGTGGGTGGTTGGCCGGACCCTGCTGCGCTTCTATCGCGCTGCCACCAACAAGAACTCAGACCGCTACTCAGACCGCTATGAAGAGATGCAAGCGGATGTCCGTGAACGCATCTGGCCGAACTTCAAGCGCCGTGGAATCCCAATCGTATTCAACCCGCTTCCAGCGCCCGGCGCTATCATGGAGCGGGCCGGGCTGTTCTCTCTGGACAACAATCTGTCGCTGGTCAGCGGCAGCGGAACGCTTGATGAAGACACGGTGATTGCCATCACTTGGGTTGGCAGCAAGTATGTATCGGCCACTGCCAAACACAACAATGAGAGTTATCGGAGCGCCCGCGTGACGCTTCCGCTGATCAGCGGCAACGTGGCCCGCGTCACTACCACCGGCCTGACCGCGCCGAATGGCTCACAACCCGAGTTCACCAAGTCCAGCTGCCGCTACTCGCCCGGCACTGCTGTAGGGTGGAACGTCTGGGCCGGGCGTGCAACCGAGGATGTGATGTACCGCCAAAACGCCTCGGTCATCCCTTTGGCCACAACCAGCTATACATTCACTGGCAATCCGGTGTACAGCGGTGAGCAGTTGGACCTTGGGCAGTATGAAGACATCATCTTGGAGATTCGCAATGAACTGGTACGTGCGTAGCATCTTGGCCCTTGTGGCCGTCTCGCTTCAAGCAGCCACCACCACGGTGACGGGCACCTATAACACAGTTGAAGGACGCCCGGCCAACGGCACTGTGGTTGTTGAGGTGACGCGGGCCTTCACTGCGACTGATGGCAAGGCTGTTCCGGTGCAGCGGAAGGTCTACCAGATCAAAGGCGGGCAGCTGAGCATCGCTCTTGAGCCCAACAGCGGGTCCACGCCCGAGTCATTCTACACCATTACAACCACCATTGATGGCGGGCCACCCGAGAACACCATCTGGATTGTTCCGGTGTCCAGTACCCCAGTCACTGTGGCCAGCGTGGTGTCTTCCGCGCCACCCACCGCCAGTCAGACCATTCCTCCACAACAGATTCGAGGCACCGGCGCATCCGTTGGCGATACTTTGACCTTTAACGGGTCCAATTATGCGCCCGCGCCCGTTGCGCCGGGTGGCGTTACCTCGGTGAACACTCAGACTGGCGATGTTGTGCTCACGCCTGGAGACATCGGCGCTCAAGCGGCCCTCGGGTTCACACCCGAGAATGCTGCCAACAAGAATGCCTCGAATGGCTATGCTGGTTTGTCCGGTGGGCTGTTGAGCAATTCGCAGATCCCAACCGCCATCGACGCGGCCAAACTTGCAGATGGGTCCGTGTCGAATGCTGAGTTGCAGCGTATCGACGGCCTGACATCGAATGCACAGACCCAGTTCAACGCTAAACAACCAAAGCGTTCCGAGGTGGCGTTGGATGATTACTGCACAACGCCCGGAACGTATGATGGGAGTTGCTGGACCAATGCTATCAGCGCCAATCCTTCTGGCACTAAGTTCTATGTAGGCGGGCACACCTACACTTCCTCGGTGAAGATCGTCAACAACTCCAAGACGGATCTGGCATTCTACTCCAACGATCAAACTGCCACGCTGAAGGCAGCGAATGGACTGAATGATGATTTGATAGCCTTCACCTCGTGCCATCGTTGTTCCATCGAGGGATTCACTCTTGATGGGAACGGCGCTAATCAGACGGCTGGTTATGCCTTTCACTCAGTCACCTCGAATTTCATCCAGATCAAAAAGATGACGTTCACCAACCCGTATGCAGCCAATGCCAAGATTGAAGAAGTAGCATTCAGTGGGCAACCGGGCGCTGCCACAGTTACGGGTAATACATTCAAGAATCGCTCTGGCACAATCACCAAAGGTATCCTGAATGAAAACTCGAATTCATTCACGCTAACTGACAATACATTCGAGTGCTACATTGAAAGTTGCGTCGATTTGACATCAGTCGCTGGCGGCGCGGTATCACGGAATACATTCCAACTGTTGGATTCAACTTCATACACTTTATATTACTCTCAGACGCCCATCAAGATGACTGTCGGCACGCCATTCACCCCTTTGCGGGTGGACTTTGGCACTGTCGGTACAGCGAACGGCGGCACGGATTCGAGCGGGAACACTTGGATTGGCACTTGCGGCATTTATACAAGCACAGTATCATCTTTGCCCAATGCAGGCACTACGATTGCCGGCGCGGACCCGGCTGACCAGTTCATTTACAACACTGGCGCCAGGCGCTCTAGCGGATCATCCATCCTGATTGACTTCAACACCAGTGCCAGCTCCCACCAAGCGTGCCCGGCAAACTTCCTCACAGCTGGTAAGTTCACTTTGAAGTTCCATTTTGCGGACTATCTGTCCAGTGGAGCTGGACAGAATGTTCAGAATGTCAATATCAGTATTGGCGGTGGAGGCGCAGTCACAACGCTCGAATCCAACCTTGACATATTTGCACAAGCAGGCGGTGCTTTCAAAAAGTTGGTCAAGAGCTATCCTGTGTATGTGTACCCTACCGGCAGCACAACAACTCACTTCAACATCCATATGACCAGGGTAACCGGCAGCGCCTCGATCACCGGGCTTGAGATCATACCGATGCCCGCGTCAGCTGTTACCATCACGCCAGTGAATTTGATGGAAGAGTTTACAGCAGCGAGTCAGACAAAGGTCATCACGCCCTCGGTCACTGGTGGTGTAACCAACCAAATCCGTTGCATCCTTCAGAATACACAATTCACTCCAAATTTCACCGTTAGCACTATCAATGGCAATACTCAATGTCAGGTTACATCGTCAGCAAGCGTGAGTTCGCCATTTAGCATGAATGTGCTGATGATTCAGAGTCTCGATGACCCGGCATATGGAGAGGTTGTAATCCTCGGGGTCAATTTGAGTGCGATGCCTAGCCACATCAGCCCTAGCACTACAGTTACACTTGCTCAGGGAGGCACACAAGCTTTCACAGGTTCATATACGGGCGGAGGAAACCCTTGGTTGAACTGGGCAACAACTCCATCATTTAATTCAGGAACAATGTCCACTGCCGGCCCGACAAACACTTCTACATTCACCGCTCCTGCATCAATTGGAGCGCCGATGTACAATGTGGTTTTCGCATACACAAATCTTTATGATTATGGTATGATCAAATTCAACAGCTTTAACAATTCCGGTATTGAGGTATCGAACAATCAACAGAATGGTCTTTCATTCAATGTTCGGTCCTGGATCGGCATGGCTTCCGGCGCAAGCGTGAATGGTGGAGGTACTCTGTTCGCCAATAACAAGAGCAATGTTCAATTTGGAACTCAATCCGCGCCCTCATTCGATGGCTACATGGCCTCGCAAAGTGCCCCTAGCAGTTATGTACTGATCGGGCCATCAACTGCCCAGTTGTGTACAATAAACACTTGCGTGGCCAGTTCTCTTTACTCGACATTCTCTGAAGTATATCCTGTTCCGATTGCCGCCTGCCAAAATGGGACGGCTGTGGCACAAGTTGGAACAGGCGGAACGGTCCTGCCCACATTTACCTGTTTGACGAATGTGCCTTATGCTGCATTCAGTAAAACAACTGATGGGTATATCTACTTTGAGCACTCTCCGCGCAGAACGACAACATCACTAACAACCACTTCCACAAGCACAGTCAACCCTTCTGACTTTTTGTCCTTTGGAGGGTACTATAGCACATCCGCGTCTGGCACTGCTGCGATGAAAATGGAGATGGCATGCGCCTATGGAGGAACTACAAATTTGTCATCGCTGACATGGCGCATCCTCGGAATAATCGGTCCAACAGCCAGCCATCTAAGTCCGTTATTGAATTATTCTGGACGGAGCAGTTACAACTCTGGAACTTGGACTACATATTCTCAGTTGGCTTCAGACAATTGCTTCCAGGATGGAGCATCTAGTCCATTCCAAGTTCGATGGTACTTCCGGTTGTCTCGCGACATATCTAATGCCAATGACACAAACACTGCAGACTTCCGAGTGACTAACATTTCAATTGCAGGCCGATACGCCAATGCCCAGTAAGCTACAACGCATCTATGATGACCACGGCGATGAGATAGACTCGCTGGTGGCGGACTTCACCAGGGCACTCGACAAGATGCTGTCGGATGCAGCGCGGGCCGTCTCTACTGAGATCATGAAAGAGCTGACCATTGAAGATGGCATCATCTCGTTGACCACTCGCAACCAGCGCCTTTTGAACTCCATTCAGGACCGTCTCAGCAAGGCGCTCGATTCAGTTGGGTATCAAGACCTTCTCGACAACTACACCGATGGCTTCAATGGCCAGTTCGTTTGGTTCGACAAGGTGCTGCAAACCATAAATGAGGATCTCATCTATCCACTAGCGCCGGTAACCTTCACCAAGGGACAAATGGCGCAATTCGACGCCTCCAAGATGAGTGCTCGTGACTTGATCGAGGGCGCGACAATTCGCGCTGCGGGCCGCGTCAGGCAACAAGCGTTGTTCGGCGTTGGAGGGATGAACTCACGTGAACTTACTCGGGTGATCAGTGAGACTTATGGCAGTAGCCTTGGCGAGTCCCAGAACTTGGCGGAAACCTCCATAAGTACCTTCTATCGCACTGTGACCGATCAGGGCTTCAGGATAATTGAAGAAGACTTACCGGGCTTTGAGATACGGTACAATTATGAAGGGCCTTTGGACAAGCTCACCCGGCCATTTTGCACAAAGCTGGAGCGGCAATCGAGGGCCGGCAAGACTTGGACAAGAGCTGAGATCAACCGTATGAGCAATGGTCAAATCCCGAACGTGTTCACGACAGCCGGTGGATACCGCTGCCGGCACCAATGGGTGATCTCTACCCAGGACCTTGCTGCGGAACAGCGCAAGAAGGGCGCACCGTCCACACAGGCATCGCGCCGGGCACCCACGCGTGACGAGGTGCAGCAGGAAGTCCGGGCGCGGCAGGCCGTCCACCAGCGCCGGGCACGCAAGACCCTCGGTCAGTCTCACCCGGTGGAACAGATCCGGGCCATCAAAGCTGACGCGGTGGAGCGCCTTGGGAAGGCCCTGAAAGAGAGGAAGCAGAATGTATAGCACATCTGTGGATCTCAAGACGGGCAATGGCCAAACGCCTCTGGCCAATTTTGATACTTTGGTCAAAGCGGCCCAGCCTACCATTGGTGATTTGCTGTATGCAGGTCAGCGCCAACGCACTCGCATCTTGGAGCGGACGGCCCGAGGTGTGGATGTGAATGAAACGGCATTCGCGCCCTATTCAACAAAAGGGCCATACTATTACTACCCTGGCAAGAATGCCAAGAACAGGCGTGCAGCGGTGACGCGGGCCGCCAAGAAGCTTGGCGTGGCAGTCAAGGGCGGGCCCAACCGGAAGGGTGAGAGTGTCACCCGAGTTGGAATAAAGTTTGCCAGCTATGCTGCCTTCAAGCGGGCGCTTGGCCGGGCCTTTGTGGACTTGCGCGGGCCTTCCGCGCCCCACATGCTCCAAGCCATCATCGTCAAGGTGGCTGGCATTACGCTTCCGGGTGCAGACCCGGCCCAGGGCAATTTGTTCGCTGACACCTCTGTATCGGGTGATCTTTACTCCAACGAGACTCCTGCCAGCGAGATTGTTCTGGGAATTTATGGCGATGAGGCTGACCGTGCTACTGGCCACAACACCGGGCGCGGTCACCTCCCAAAGCGCCGATTCTTTGGCGCCAGCGAGACGGACAAGGCTGCAGTGCTCGATGACATCCTCAAGCGGGTGATGTTCCGGGTCAAGAAGCTGGTGGGAGGCACGCGATGAAGATTTCAGCACTACCTTTGGAAGCGTTGCTGGCTAAAATGCGCTCTGGGTTCAACACCAATCTGGAAACGGTGGCAACCAGCGAGTATGGCATCAAGCCCTTCCGCATCGACTTCCCAACCAACATATATGGCCCGAGCACCAAGTCATTTTTCCTCGGGCAAATCCCACCGGACGACATCACCAACTTTGGCGCATCGAACATAACCAAATTGACCATGTTCGTTGTTCAGTCCAACAACCTCAATTATGAGAAGCCAAGGGACTTCTCGGGCGTTGTTCAGGTGGGCATGGACTTCCATTTAGAATGGCTGTCCTCAGACATGAAGCAGAACATCGAGGCAGTGAGCCTGGCGGTGGAGGATGCTGTGGCTGAGACCATTCAAGTGGTAACGGTTCAGGATTGGGGCGCTGGCGTTATCTACAACGGCGCTTACTCCTGTATCCGAGGCGCGGTTGCAGTACCTGAAAAGGGCCAAGGAAGTCTGCGCCAGCTTCTGGCCTTCCGGCTTGGCTTTCAAATCGACGTATAGGAGATGATGATGACAAAGTATCGGTTTGTGGGAACAGAATCACACATCGGGCAAGTCAAACTGGAACGGTTTGGACAAGCCTTCAGCATTGACGAGAAGCTTGCTGAACAGGCCCTGCGCGCCGGTGTTGCTCTGATGCCCGATGAAGAGTTTCAGGCGATTGGGTTCACGCCCTCTCAACTGAAGATTTGGGCAGACCCGTTCATGCCGCTGTTCGAGATTCCTGATGATCCGGCAGAGGCAGCGGACAAAGAAGATTTCATGCGCAAGCGGGATGCTGCGCTGGCGAAGTACCATGAGATCCGGCAGGGATTGCTGGAACGTCTTGCGGCTGAAGCTGCCGCGCCCGTCAGCCCTGCTGACGCGGAAGATCACACCGACAAGGAGTAACCAGCAATGGCAAAACTGTTTTCACGTCAAGAGACATTCTACCTTCAGAATGAATCCAGCTATGGCACCGTGCCCAACAGCTCGGGCACTGCCACGGTTGCGAGCGCCGATGCGTGCTCGATGATTCAGTTCAAAATGAACAAGATCACTGATTCCATTTTCCGGCGCGACAAGACTGGCTCACGGACTGCCAGCGCCGGTATCGCAGGCCGCAAGATCGCCAATTGGTCCAGCAACATGTCGCTGGTCACTGGCGCCACTGCTGGCACCGCGCCGGACTGTGATCCCATCCTGCGTTCGTTGTTCGGCGCTGCGCCCACCGCCAAAAGCGGCACGGTATCGGTGACGGGCGCGACGAATGCCAGCCCCATCGTCATCACCGCAGCGGCGCACGGCCTGAGCACGTATGATGCGGTGACCATCTCCAGCGTTGGCGGCAACACCGCAGCGAACGGCGTGTGGTTGGTCAATGTCCTCACCTCCAGCACATTCGAGCTGATCAACAGCAGCGGCAACGGGTCCTATACCTCGGGTGGATCCATCAACAAAGCGGCCCTGGTGTACACGCCCACGGATGCTGAACTGTCGTTTGCGGCGTGGTCCTTCCGCGTTCCGTCTGGCGGCCAACAGCGCGTTGCTGGCGGTTGTGTGGCACAGAATGGCACCTTCAACCTTGGCGAAGACATTGCCACCTGGCAGGCGTCCGGCCTTGCCAAGTGGGTCCTGGATAGCAAGAACTTCTCCAGCGCCACCACCACCGAGAAGATGGGCTTGACCGCTTTCCCGAGTGACCCTGGTTCGCCAGTCACACTCGGTGGCGGCATCGCGGGCTTCAAGGGCATGGCCTACCTCAACGGTGGCCTCATCACCCGCATCCGAACGGCCCAGATCAAATATGGGTCCGGCTTGGACCTTCCGCGTGACCTGTTCGGCACCGAGTATGTGGACAACCCGGAAGCGGATGAGCGGTCTGTCCTGCTCAGCTACAACATGTATGAGGATGACAGCACGGCGCAGGCCAACCTTGAGCAGGCCGCTGCTGACAAGACTTCCTTGGACATGCTCTTCCAGGTCGGCACGACCGCTGCCAACATCTACTTCATGGTGTTGCGCGGTGTCCAGCTGGCCAGTCCTGATCGCGATGACTCGCAGCGTGCCTTCACGATGAACTACGGTGACAGCCGTGCCTACGGGTCCGGTATCACCGCGTTCAACGAGATGCGCCTGTGGGCCATCTAACTTCTCAGGGTGACAGCGTAATGGCGTGACGCTGTTTGTCCTGGGGCGCGGGCCGGTGCTTGCCGGCCCGCGTTATAATTGCGTGTAGCCTTGGTAAACTAACTGGGGCAGGAGAACACGCCAATGTCCAAATACACAACAGTTCAAACCTTCACCAGTCAGGTGGAAGGATTCCAAGACGTAACATACACCCTGCGGAAGTTCAGCCATGGCCTGCGGGCCAAGGTACGCACAGAGCTGGCCGCTGCCCTTGCCAAGATCCGACAGAAAACGGAACAGATCAATGAGCTGGTGGAATCCAGCGGCATCACCGAGGATGAGGAAGCGCCCGCGCCCGATTTGCAATTGATCATCCCGCTGGAAGATGACGCGCCCGCGCCCGTCAAGGCCACCAAAGATCGCAAGTTCACTGCTGATCAATTGGCCATCATCGACCATATTGCCGACATCAACCGTGAGATCGAAGTCATCACCGCCAGCGATGTGGACCCGATCTATCTCAAGCACGGTCTCACCTCGATCACCGGCCTGGAGCTGGAAGGCATCGACAAGGTGGACTGGAAGGCGCTCTATGAGCACGGCCCGGAAGACCTTTGTCAGGAAGTCATCCGCAACATCAAGACCATGGCCGGACTGCTGCCCGAGGTAAAGGAAAATTTAGAATTGCCTTCCATTTCTGGCGCAGCGGTGGCTGGGCAAATGAACGATACGAATGCGCCCGCTGCAAGCGACATGGCTGGTATGCCGTCCGTAACTGCAGGCGATACTTCCCTGAGCGGGTGAACCCCAAGCGAGAGCAATGGTGGACACCCTCTTACACATCCGGCAAAGGCAATCTAGTCCAAATCAACGGCATCAGCTCCAACGAGTGCCCGGTGTCGCTAACGGACGGCTGGATGTTCCAAATGCTGATGGACTTCTCGGAGTCACGCCGGTTCGAGGGCGCACTCATGTACGGGCCAAATCTGGCCGATTGGCCCGCAGACGTGTTCGATGCCTTCTCCATCTTCCACTACGAAGACAACCGTGTGGAGAACGCCAAGATGGAGGTGGACTCAAGGTTGATACAAAGGTGATGAACAATGCCGAGTGAAACTGTACAACTGATATTCCAAATCAAGGCTGAGAATCAGGCCATCCTCAACTCGCTACGTCAGGCCATGTCCGGCCTGACGGGCGAGACGGATAAACAGGCCAAAGCTGCCGATGGCGCGGCAGCAGCCAACAAGAATCTTTCCATCACTCTGAAGCTGGTCACAGAAGCGGAGAATGGAGCAACGGGCGCTCGACAGAAGTCAACCGAGTCCATGACTGCTGCGGTGGTCAAGGGCGCTCTGTACTCTGAGGTTCTGAACAAGATTGTATCAGCGGTGAAGGAAGCCACCGTTGAATCGGCGCTCTATGCAGCCCGCACCCAGCAGTTGGGTGTGATCATGGATCAGCTATCGCGAACGAACGGACTCAACGTTGCTGCCGTCAGGGCTCAAGCGGATGCAGTAAGAAACCTTGGCATCACCACCCAAGAGGCGCGTGCCACAATCAATCAGATGATCTTTGGTCAGCTCGATTTAGCCAAAGCCACTGATCTGGCCCGGTTAGCGCAGAATGCAGCCAAGATTGCAGGCATAAGTTCATCCGAGGCATTGCAAGGCATTGTTAACGGAATCAAAACTCAGCAAATTGAAGTTTTGCGCACTTATGGCATCCAGGTCAGCTTCGAGCAAGCCTTCATCCGAGGTGCTGCTGCACTGGGGAAGTCCAGAGAGACTTTGACAGATTATGAACGTGCCAATATTGCTTTGAATGAAGTCCTGAGCAAAGGCCCGCGCATCCTTGGAACATATGAAATCTCGCTGACTACTGCTGCTGGGCAGATGCAGTCGATGAAGCGTTACATCGATGAGGCGCGCAACTCCCTCGGTGAAGGCTTCATTCCGATCTTGCAGAAGGTTGTCGGCATCCTCACGGACTCCACCCGCAGCGTCCAGGAGAATGCGGAAGCGTACCAGGAGCTGGCTAAGCACATTACCTCTGTCGGACTAGCCATTGCAGCGGCCCGGCTGGTGCCTGGTGGCCCGGCTGTGAAGGGCGCTGTAGGCGTCGCAGTTGGAGTTGGCGCTGAAATCTTTGAAACCATCGACAATGTTGAGCAACAGACGGCCTTTGCCGCTGATGCAATCAAGAAGGTTGAGTCAGAACGCAAAGACCTTGTCAAGCGCCTCAACGCGGGCCAGATCAAGGACAAAGAAGAATTTCTGAAGGAAGATGAGCGCCTCAAGCAGCTCCAAATTCAGATTGAGCAAAATCTAACCGAGACACTGGCCAAGGAATTTCAGAAGCGCCGTGAGAATGCCGGCAAGGGCAGCTTTGCCCTCCAATTTGGGGCGCGTGATTCCATCCTTCCGGTTACCATTGGACGTAGCGATGCCAACCGTGGCCTGTTCCAAGGCGACAAGGATACCAAGCTGTATGACAATGGCGGCACAATCAAGCTGCCCAACGGGCGCATCATCACGAACGCACAGATTGACGCGGCCATTCAGCAACTCCAGAATCCTGTCGCGCCGGACTTCTCCAAGCTTCAGGTCACTCCCAACCTTGCCAGCTCGATTGATGCATTGCTCGGGCAGTTCACCGAACGGGTCAAGCAGGCCAATAAGACGGCTGAGGGTGGTCTGTCGCGGTCCAAGGAAGGGTTGCTGTTTGGTGAGGCCAAGATTGAGCAGGAACGGCGCGATGCCATTGCCAAAGTGGCGGAAGAGTTCAAGCCCTTCCTCAAGTCATTCTCTGATGCCCGCGCCAAGCTGGACACCGTAAGTGAGCCCAAGGAACGTAAGGAACTTGAGCAGACCCTCAACAAATTGTCCGGGCAATATGGTAGCGTGGTTGGCCGGATTAACCAACAATACGATCTGGAGTTGGCCAAGCTGCGCCGGCAAAACCAGATTGATGAGATTCAGCGCGGGCGCAAGCTTGATGATGCTCGTGACGATACTCAGGTGCAGGCTCGGCGCTTGCAAATCACTCAGGCCCGGACTTTGGAACGCGCCCGATTGGCGGACAATCCGAGTTTGGCTGGTGATGAGAAGATCATCCTGGAAACCTATCAGGACCGCATCAAGCTTGCCAAAGAAGAGTATGACATTGCACAGCGCCGGGCAGAGAATGACCTTACTCAGGCGCGTCGCATCTTTGACCTCAACAAGGATGAGAAGGCACTCAAGGACGCGATAGCTACCAAAGCAATTGCCGATGTCAAGAATGAAGCGCAGCTGACCAAAGAGAAGAGTGAGGCTGAAGTTGACAAGCAAGTCCAGATCCTTGATCTGCGACGCAAGCAGCGGCAAGAGATTGCCCTGGCATACGAAAATGCCTACAAGATTGCCGAGGCTGAGCGGAGCATTGTATACAACCGCGCCAAAGATGAGGGTGACCGCAGGGTACGTCTCATTCAGGCTCAAACGCTTCCTGGCAATGAGGCGTTTTCCATCCGGTTGACATACAACGCCAGGATCAAAGCGGCCCAAGATGAATTTGACTTCACCAAGCAGGAGATTGATGCCCGGCGCAAAGCGGCATATGAACAGTATCAGTTGACCAAGGACTCCAAGGAACTGGAGAAGACGGCCACTGAGCTGCGCATCCGTGAACTCAACTCGGCATACAAGCTTGAGAAGGACATCGCGGATGCCCGCGTTGAGAAGGAAGTTGAAATTGCCCAGATCCGCAAGCAACAGACAGAAGAGTTGCGGCAGAGTCTGGGCAGCTTGTATGATGCGCTCACTGCCAAAGGTGGTGGCGGCTTCAAGGACTTCCTGCAAGGCTACTTCAACCAGATCAAGAAGACCTTGTTTGTGAACATTGGTGAGGAACTGTTCCGAGGCACCACACAGCGCCTCGGTGGGCTCATCCCTGGACAAGAGAAGATTGACCCGGTTACCGGCAAGGGCACAGGCGAGTTGACCCAACTGGGCCGGATCTTGCGCGGCACTCCGCTGGGCATTGACCCGGCCAAACTGGCGGCTGACCGCCAAGTTAACGCTCAGGACCGTAACACACGGGCACTCGACAGGCTGTCTGGAGTCCTGACAGGCGCTCCTGGTGGTACGGTGGGCGCAGGTGGCACGCCTCCATTTGTGGGTGGGCGAACGGGTGGCGGCATCTTCGATACCATCCTGGGTGGGATCTTTGGCGGCGGAACCAATGGCGGTTTTGGCGGCACGCCTCCATTCGTGAACAAGCTCATTGCCAGCGGGTCCACTTACGGGCCGGGCGGTGTTGATCTCACACCTGACCGAGGGCTGGGTGGCGCTCTGGCATCCGTTGGGCGCTTCCTCGGTCCTAAGTACAACGACCAAGGCAAACAGGTCTTCAGTCCTGGGCAGACGGCCCTTGCCGCTGCAGCGGCCATCCCTGCCATTGTGGATGGAATCCAGCGTGGCGGTCTTGCTGGAACGTCTCAAGCGGTGGCTGGCGGTCTTGGCGTGGCCGCGTCAATCCCTGGACCGCAACAACCGTTCATCGCGGGCGCGGCAGCGGTGGCCAGCTTGATCAGCTTCATTGCAGGCCGCAAAGACCGCTACAAAGAATGGCAAGACAACCTGAACAACCGGCTGTCGCAGAAGTTCCAGTTGCCCGAGGCTATCAACCTCACCGAGGATCTGGCCGGCAACTCGATTGACTATGACTTTCGAGGGCGCTTGCGATCTTACTCAGGCCAGCCCTCAACAACCATCAACCTTGCTGTGAGCACTATGGATGCCAAGTCCTTCATGGATAATGGCGCTATGATCTCCGAGGCTGTGCGGTCCCAGTTCCAACTCGGGCATCCGCTACAGTCCACCATTAAAGAATCGCTGGGGGTTGCCTAATGGCTGGATCATTCCCAACTTTGAAGAGCGGCAACACCGTCTGGTATCCACTCCAGGATACCCATAGCTTTGGGACGGGCGTGTTGCGCTTCCTCGATGACACCGAGCAGCGCTGGCGGGCGCGTCTGATGCTGCGCCGGTTCAAGTTGGTTTGTAAGGAAGTCAATGCGTATGATGCCAGTCTCATCCTTCAATTCTTCAGGAGTCAGTTTGGCAAGTTCGATGCCACGTGGTCTTTGACCATCGGTGCTGAGACCATCAACAATCTCGCCTTCTCCACTGATACGTTCCAGGTGACTGAAGAGAAGCGCAACCGGGTGTCCTTCATCTTCGATGTTGAGCAACGGAAGTCCGCAGCCCCAACCATCCCTTCTGTCGGGTCTTACTTCCCTCAGATCAACAGCGCTGGCATTATGACTTCGCTGCCATACGTCCTGCAGTATGATTACAAGACCATCCTCAACGAGATGGCCACCGGCAAGCAATACTCCTACAAGTGGCGCTCCACGCCTCTGGGCAAGTTTGCCATCCAACTCAACCCGATCACCGACACCGAGTTGACAGTGGTGCAGAATTACTTCTATGGCATGGAGGGCCGCAAGGGTGAGTTCACCTTCATGGACCCTGGCGGCAACCTAGTCAATTACTCGGACAACTACAGCCACGCCTCGTGGTCCAATGCCTCACTTACCGTGGGCAGCGCGCAAACCGATCCATACGGTGGGAGTCTCGCCACCCGGTTGACTAGCGGCGGAAGTAATGCACTGTTGTACACAACAGTGATTCCTTCCGGTAATGCCTCGGGCTTTGTGGTTTGCGCGTCGATCTGGGCGCGGGCCGCGTCATCTGGCCAGCAGCTATCCATCGGGTTCATCGACTCGGGTTTCAGCGTGATAGGCAACACCATCTGGGATCTTCCGCAGAATCAATGGCGGCGCATATCACACTCGATGACGCTGGCCACCAACTCTTACATCCGCGTGCTGATTGGCGGATTTGCTACATGGGGCAGCGGGCGCGTGATTGATCTATTTGGCGCTCAGTGTAGCCCAACTCCAGCGCCCGGCCCGCGCCTGCTGACGCCCGGATTCGATGGGTTGAGAATTAAGTGCCGTTTTGATACGGATGATTTCACCGTGAACAAGCTTCAAGTTAACAACAACTCGGTCACCTTGCCGGTTGCGGAGTATGCATAATGGCTGTCGGATCACTACTCACTGTTAAGAGTCAACAGAACACATACCAGCCCTTGCTGCTGGCTTCCATCGTCTTCCGTGACTCGCAGACGGACCCAACGGTGCTGTTGGTATCGACGCACGCGCTGAAGAGCGCCGATGGAGGCGTGGCGCCCTCGGGCATCAGTGGCTTCCCTTACAACGGGTCCGAGTTTGAGGCGCGCATCCTCAACCAGGAGATTGCCGCCACACAGGCGCTATCTGAACAGGGAATCGACGTTACACCAACAGTCTCGTTGGAATTGGCGGATGCCGACAAGACGTTGTGGACGACATATGAGAAGGCCATCGGCTTCAAGGGTGCCAAACTTACGCTCTATTACATCTTCTGGAATGTGGGCGCGAATGACTTCTCATCCGACTATCAGACCATCTTTGTAGGCACCTGCGGCCCGGCCAAGATCAACGACACATCCTTGCGCATCCAGGCAGTCAGCCGGATGAACATGAACCAGAATTATCTGCCGGTGATCCGTATTCAGAAGCGTTGCCCGTGGGTCTTCCCTAAGACAGTTGGAATGTCCACGGATGATGCAACGGCGCTCCATCAAGCGGCAGCGGATGATCCGTCCATTGATGCTTGGCATTGTGGCTATTCCTATCTCGCCTCTGGCAGCAATGCCCGAGGGAATGCCAAGCCGGGCGGTGGGCACTTTGATGATTGCACATTTACCTTCTCGGATTGCCTGGACCGTATGGGCAACCGGGCGCTGGACTTCGCCACATATGCGCCAATCGAGAAGGACAGCAGCAACCGTCTCACTGCACGTTATGGCGGCGTGCAGTGGGATCAACCCGCCAAGTTTCAGTCCAGAGGCTATGGTCAGCCAAAGTCAATAGACAGTTACAACGCGGTGAATGAAGGGAAGTATAACGACTATGTTCCAATGGGCTGGGGTACTTATTGGGTTGATCCTGTCATCCTCAACATTGTTGGGGATGCCAATTTCACTCGCATGGAAGTGCTTCTGGGCATGGGCGAGTTCAGCAACGTCCGTAAGGTCATTGTCAATGATATTGAGGTTGATAAGTTCTCCAGCGGACTATCAGCGCAACAGATCGCCCTCCAACTCTCATGGGTAGAAGTAACCACAGGTGATCGGACGGGCCGGACGAACGGCGACACAATCTATGATCACAGAGGTGACCCGTATGGCAGCATGAAGGTGCTGTCGGTTACCGTTCCGCGCCAGCTTACGCCTTCCTCCAGCATCCCTCGGGTGAAGGTGCTTGTAGACGGCCCCAAGATCCGTAAGCTGCAAGCCATCACCTCGATCAGCGTCACTGGCGGCACTGCCACCGCTACACTGGTTGGGCCGAACACCGACATTGCCAGCAATGGCGTATTCCGATTCAAGATTGTCGGCAACTCCAAGAGTGATGTTAATGGCGACTACAGCTCACTCACCAACTGGACCTATGGCCCTCCAGGCACCATTGAATTCCCCACTGGAGCAGCGAATGGCACCGGCACAGGTGGATACATCCTATATGAACAAGCCACCAGCAACCCGGCCTGGATCATACTAGATGTGTTGGTTTGGTCCGGTTGGCGTTATGATGATATCGACTTGCAGACGTTCATGGATGCTGCCGTCTTCTATGATGAGTCGATCACTTACAACATCGTCTCTGGCTATGTGGATGTGGACTCGAACGGCCTGACTGTCCGCCACAAATCGGGCGCGGACTTTGAAACGCTCGTGCCCGGCGCAACCGTAGTCATCAACGGCGTGAACAAAGTGGTGGCAACGGTAGACAGTTATAAGCAATTCACTATCACTGTTGCCTTTGTTGGCGCTTTGAGCAATGTTACGTTCCTGGCATCAGGCCTGAACTCCCATGCTCGATTCCGTCTTGGCTTTGGCCTAGGCAGCGGCCAGCGCATCTCGGGCGCGGATCTCATCCGGCAGCTGCGGACGGCCTGCCGATCCACAATTATCCCATCCAGCACCACAGGCAAGCTGCAGCTATTCCCAGACCAAACGCTTGCCGGCCAGCAGCCCTCAGCCATCACCGGATCCAACTATGCCACAGCCATCCGATCCAAGAGCGCCGGCAACGTGACCACCAACGGTTATGTGGCTTGGAAGTTCGATTACAGCAGCATCCTTCCTGAGTCTAATGGTCAATCTAGCCTGCAGATTGATCAACTAGACATCAAGGACACTCCCAATCGTGTCAGCTTTCCATTCTTCGATGAGGACAATGGGTACCAATCGGACTCGCTCACATTGGTGGACTCCGAGGATGTGGGCCGGGTGGACCAATCGGTGGACGGTAACATCCCTGTTGCCGGCATCCCCAACTTCGATCAGGCCAAGCGCATCGCAGCCACCTGGATGGCCCGTAACAGCCGTGGCAACACCCGAGGTGATACGGGCGGCACCTACATCTTCACCTTCAAGACTTCCTTCAAGTGCATGCACCTGCGCGTTGGTCACATCGTCCTGTTCGACTATCCGCAGCTCACCATGAACGCGGGCCTTTTGACCGGCGCGGGCGCGGCGCTGGACGGCATCCTGGCCCGCGTCACCTCCATCAAACCGTCCACAAACTTTGAAACGGTTCAAATCACCCTCCAATACCACAACGATGACTGGTTTGTAGACATTTATGAACAGAACGGATTCCAGCGCCAGCGCCCGCAGTTCCGCGATGCCTTGACGCGGCCCAGCTTTCCTTGGGCGCCATACACCGCCATCCCGATCACTGCGGATGCCCTGTTGGACACGACTGATTACCAGTTTGGCATCCTTCAACGGTACGATGACTCAGCCGACAATCGGCCACTGGCCAAGGTAGATGTTGTGGGCAAGATGCCGGTGAACATCTTCGCCAAGGACGGGATGCGCCCGCCAGCTATTGGCATCCAAGGCACCACCGCTACCACAGGCGGCAATGTCAAGGGTGACCGGCGCTATTACATCCAAGTCTGTGCCCGAGATGCGGACGGCCTTCTCACCACGCCCTCGGACCCGAGTGCGCCATGTGTGATTGATGTCCCTGCTGGGACCAATACAAACACGCTCACTGTGCCGATTACATCTTGGCCTAAGGATGCGGTAAGCGGAGTGGTGTTTGCCGGCACAACCCGTTCACGTATGTCCTACCAGACCGAGGTGGACATCACACCTCCCACCAATCCGGCATCCATCACCATCACCGCTTACCAGGAGCACGCTTGGGGCATACCGGATGTGGAGTTCAATTCCATTGGCATCCGAGGCAAACGCTGCCAACACGCGGGCGTTATCGGTTCCGCTGTCCTTGCATCGACGGCCACCACCATCCAGCTGTCGTTGTTCTCAGATAACCAGTTCACCACAAACCAATTCGCGCCGGTGGATGGCAAGCCCTATTACATCATCCTGGTGGCGTTGAAGGGCAACGGGATACCGAAGGGTCAGCGGTCCAGAAATAACATCACTACGGCTGGCACTGTGACTGTAACCAAGAATTGGGACGGCGTGGACCCAAATGTTCCGCTGGAGAGCAGCATTGTTGGAACTGGCACGAGTTGGAATAGCGGAATGGTAGGGAAGTTGATCTACATCGCTACCAATGTTGGCGGCAATCCGTTCGGCACCTACAGCGTGGTCAAGTCTGTAGAAGACTCCACGCACATGACCATCATTGGGCCAATGTCCGCAGACACCGAGTCCGGCTTGGCGTATGAGATTTATGAAGAGTTCAGCGGCGCTGATCAGTACCTTCCGGTTGCATCCTGGAAGATTGCCAGCAATAATGGAGATACCTTCACGCTGGCTGGAGGTGAAAGCACGCTGAATGTTGACCGAGGCGATGGGACCACCGGCTTGCAGGAAGGCGATGTGGTGGTCATCAGTATGATGCCGCAGACGGTTGGTGTTGACTCCCTTGGCAACTATGTTGAAGACCCGAACTGGGTCAATGCGCTTAACCCGCTCCTGGAAGGTCATATCATCCAAAATGCCAGTAACACTGATCCTATCTTGATCACCACCTCGGACAACCATGGACTGCTGGACCGCCAAAAGGTATACATCCAGAATTGCCTCGGCAACACTGCAGCCAACGGTGTGTTCTATGTCCAACGGGCTAATGATGTGACGTTCGCTTTGTACTCGGACCCGGACTTGACTGCGACGGTGGCCGGCAACGGCACTTACACCGGGTCCGGTACCGTTCAACGGCAACTTATCGGGCTTGATGTCCACGAGGAAAAGGGATGTGAGTTGTACTGTATCTTTGGAACGGGCGCGGGCACCTACTACAAGATCAAGGACAACACCAACACCAAAGTGTACATTGATGGGGAATGGTCGGTGACTCCTGACAAGACTTCCATCTTTGTGATCAACAATCCGAACTGGGAGATGAACGCGCAATCGACCAACATCAACAATCAGGATGAAGACACGCCCGTTACCTTCTCGCTGGACACACCCAACTACTCTGGGCAGGTCATATTTGTTCAGTCATTCACTCAGGACGGCGGGCAAAATGAGGCATTCCGTTCACTCTGTCCTTGGCGCTTGATCTATCTGTATGGGTCTTCCTCGGGCGGGTCCACCGGCCTGAGCGCCGTTCACATCACTGTTCCCGGCATCTTAGGAATTGGTGCAGATCTTGCACCAATTACTAAGACCAACTCGGACTTCCGCGCCAGTGCTGTCCACTTGGAGTTGAAGCGAGCGCCGGTGGGAGCAAACTTCACTGTTGAAATCTTCCTCGATGCCACGTTGTGGATGACTTTGACCATAGCGGCAGGCAATACGTTCATTGCTGCCACAGACGGACAGATACTTGGAGCAGCTACGATAGGAGCAGGCAAGAACATCAGGGTGGACATTACCGCTGTTGGTACCACAACGCCCGGTGAAGACTTGTCCTTGTCGATCTACACAAACTAACGCCATGGCCACTGAGACGATCAACAAACTGCAGCCGAACAGGACGATGTACCTGAGAGGCTTTGACCGGCGCGGCGCTGCTGCTACCTTCCACAGCGCCACAACGGATGCCTTCAAGTTGTCTGGGATCTTCCGTGACTTTGCTGACTTCGCTGTACACGTTTTATGGGATGCAGATGACTTCTTCAACCATTTGAACATAAAGTGGCTGCCCAACTTCGATTTCACCAATATGGTGCTGACCTTTGACCTGGACTACAACCAGCAACTCCAGGGCATTGAGTCCCCAAAGAATCCGTGGATTGCTTGGCACGCCCTATCGTACATACTGAAGAATGGCACTAGTGGGACTATCAAACTTTGGGATCATGCCATTCTTCAGTCTGGCTCATTCACGCCCGCGTCAGCTACATGGACCGTGACGGCGGGCACGCTGACTTCCAGCGACAGGCTGACATTCTACTATCTGGACATACCGTTTGACTTCTCTGCAGGCCTGACTCGGGCCAACTTCACTTACTTCTCTGCTGCCGGTGGTTCTGCTCATACATTCAGAGTCACTGGACTAAACTCACAGGTGACTAATGCCACTAATGCCTCGCCCATTCAAATCACTACCGCAGCTGCTCATGGCCTTACTACTGGCGATGTTGTGGTGGTTGATCAAGTACTCGGTAACACTGCTGCGAACGGCGCTTGGTTTATCACAGTAGTTGACCCAACCAACTTCACTCTATCTTCCTCAACCGGGTCCGGCGCTTATACGTCTGGCGGCAAGGTTGGGAAGCGCCGGACCTACACATACACTGCGCCGGGCGCGGTGAGTGGACGGGATGTGGCTGCTGGTGTAGCGGGCGCTATCTCGGGTGACCCTTGGGTGACGGCCAGCGCGGCCCTCGGCAACCCGATCACCAACGCCACCAATGCCAGTCCGATAGTTGTGACCATGACCAGCCCGCACGGACTGTCCACCGGCAATGCAGTGGACATCTCGGGTGTTGGAGGGAACACTGCTGCTAACGGCGCTTTCATCATAACGGTGATTGACACAGTGACCTTCTCGTTGGACGGGTCCACCGGGTCCGGCGCTTACACCTCGGGTGGATCGGTGACCCAGAGCAATGTGGCCTTCATCAGCGCATCGGGCACAGATGGGACTGAGATCATTGTCGAGGATGCCACGGACGGTGGAGGCAGCGTTCACATCTACAACCTGTCGGGTGCCAGCGCCGTCTCCAGCCTTGTGAACCAGATCAACCATTACAACTGGCCTTTTGAAGGGCCGGCAATGGCCATCATGGCGGAGTCTTCCGGCAGCAACATAACGATCAAAGCGGCCCGTTACGGCACTGTGGATACCTCGGGCACAACGGTCACATGGAAGACTGGCTACAAGTTCACAGGCGTTGCAGCCGGGTCCAAGATTCACATCAACAACGTTGAGTACACAGTGGCATCGCTCACCGATCAGACTCACCTAGTATTGACCACCAGCGCCGGTACACAGAGCGCCGTGAACTATCTGGCGGAGTATGGCGGATGGGACGGCAACATGATCACCGTCCAGTGCCGTTCGCGTAATACCAACTTGTCCACCTCGGGCGCGTCAGCCTATGGACCATACTATGCCGAGGATCAACAACTGAGTGGCGGCAACTCGGACGTAGTGTGGCGCGTGACCATCGACTTCACAACGCTTGGCATAGATACTCCGCGCCAGCTCTGGCTCACCCTGGCACCACTGCTGGCCAACAGCGCTGCTTATACCGCAACTGAGTTCGATGGCGAGTTCACCAACTGGGGTGTGACGGACCCGAGCAGCAAGCGGGCGCTGAAGATTGCGCACCCGAGGAAGTCTGTGCGCATCAGCAGCCGTGACGCCCGCGCCCGCTTCTCTGGATCATGGGTTCAAGAGACTGGATTCTATCTACACGGTTTTGCCAAAGGGTCTTCCACGCTCGATGATACGGTGACTATCCGGTATAGCTGCCAGTATACACACAAGCTTCACCTAGGCACGGCGCTGTATGTTGACCGAGGGAAGATTGCCGTGAAGGTGGATGGGACAAGCTATGATGATTTGGACACTTATTTGTCCAATGAACCGGCTGTAGTGACGCGCCGGCAAATCGGGTTAACCTCGGGAGTCAGCAACACGTTCACTGCTGGTACACATACTGTAGAATTGAGGGTCAAGCATGAAAAGAACGCATCATCATCAGGGTACGCCTGTTATTTCGACTTCCTTGAGGCAACGGTGGAAGACGATGTCCAGGACCCAGAAGTGGTTTATACTGACCGTAGTGCTGCTATTGACTATGGCACCAATCATGGGTATTCTCTCTGCCCTGCACGTCTGACTTGGATGTTTGACCGATGCGGGTTGCAAGGCCCGATGAATGAGTACATCTCGGTATTCTGGTGGAACCAGCGGCAGCGAGTTGCCGGAACCAATCGGCAATATGATGTACAGTTCGGTGGAACATGGGCTGTAGCGGACTCCGCCACTATCACTCTATCCGGCATCAATGTACTCAAGACGCTGCAGGCGCTCGATGTGGATGCTGGCGATGCGACGTTTGCCCGGAAGATACTTGCCAAGAGTCTGGCCCAACGTATCAATGCGCAGTTTGCCGGCGTTTGGGCTGAGGTGGTTGGAGCGGGCCTGGACACAGTTCGCATCCATCCGCGCACAGCAGTGTTCTTCTTCACCAAAGCTGCCAACAAGAGCAGTGCCAGCGGAACCATCACCGAGTCCGGCAACCTCAACCCTGGGTCCGAGGGCGTCTGGGAGATTGACCCGAGCATCACGCCTCGGTTGAACAAGGCGGCAGTAGACTGGCACACGGACTTCTATGCTGAGGTGGCCAGCCGTTCGCGTGAAGTGACTACAGCCATCTCGATGGAGCTGCTGAACCCACCGGATGATCCTAGTGGCGGGCAGGTGTGGGCGGCACGGTATCCCTCTGGCATAGGCGTCCTGACGGATACAGGCTTTGGCACCGAGGCACAAGCCACCATTACCGGCGCGACCAACGCCACGCCTATTGTGATCACTGCCGAGGGCCATGGCTATCGAAGTGGTGACCCTATTCGCATCTCGGGCGTCCTGGGCAACACTGCAGCGAATGGCGGTTGGTTCATCACAGTTATCGACGCGGACACCTTCAGTTTGAATGGATCGGTGGGCAATGGAACTTTTGTTTATGATGATGCTGGGATTGTGGTGCGTTTGCTCAAGACAACACACTGCTCATTCACGGACAAAGTGGTGGCGTACCAGAAAGAAGTCTTCAAAGAGCTGGCCGGACTCATGAACACCGCTGGGCTAACGCCTTGGCTACAGTGTGGTGAGTTCCTGTGGTGGTTCTTTCCTGAGAAGGTCTATGTAATCTCGGATGCCTCGAATGCCAGCCCGATAGTCATCACCGCTTCTGGGCATACCTTCCTGAATGGAGAGTATGTGAACATAGCGGGCGTCCGAGGCAACTTGGCAGCGAATGGAACGTGGGTTGTGGCCAATAAGACTAGCACCACATTCGAGCTGGCCGGGTCCACGGGCAACGGTGACTTCATCCCTGCGCCGGACAGTGTGAGGATTCCCACGGCACGTGGCAAGGGCATGGGCTTTTATGATTCCTATACAACCGCTGCAGCATCAACGGCCCTGGGCCGGGCGCTCCATACCTTCTTCACACAAGATGATGCGGACGTAGCCACCCACAGCGCTGATACGGATTTCCTTGCTGCTCAATTAAAGGCGCACATCGACACCATCACAACTTATGTGAAGGCAACCTATGCGGGCGCTAACTTTGAGCTGCTGTTCCCGTATGATGTGAACAATGCAGAGATGTACCATACGCTCGACATGCCCTATCCACAGGGTGGCCGCGTCAACTTCCCAGTCAACTGGCCTTCCGCCTATCAAGCCAAGTCCGGGTCCGGCCTGGACCGCATCAAGATGGAAGGGTTGAGCTGGGGCGTCACATATCACAACCTCGACAAGCAGAAGGAAACAACACTGTTCCCGAACACCGCGCCCAACTCCTGGGCCAAGAGTGATTACAGGATACTTTTGCCCTGGTTCGCTGGTGGTTCGCCATGGCAGCTGGACTATCTCAATGCCCGGCGCAACAACCTCGGGCCCATCACTTTCTGGGCATTTGACCAGTTCTGCATCTTCTCTTGGCCAATCCCGCTTCCTGAATTCCGGCCTGAATCTTCAATAGTTTGAGCAAGATATAATCGTCCTAGGGACGCGCCACCCTGAAGCTCAAATTGAGGGAGAGAAATGCAGGCATCCATGCAAGACACCTGTCCAACCTGTGTTCCGGTGGACAAGACGTTGGTGGCCAAAATTATCGCAGGGATATCGACAGTGTGGGTACAGTTCCCACCGGCGCTCATCACGCTGGTTGCTATGATGGCGCTCGACTACATCACCGGACTCGCTGCAGCCGGTTACAAAGGCAAGATGGACTCAACCAAAGCCAAGCGTGGCATTTGGGGCAAGATTGCCAAGTTGTCAGCTGCTATCGCTGGCTATGTCGTCTCATCGAGCATTCCGCCAATCACCATTGACGGTGTGCAAATCGGAATCAACATCGGGTCCGCTATCTGCGGCGCGTTCATCATCGCGGAGTTCATCAGCAACCTGGAGAATGTTGGCAAGATCGGAATGCTGCCAGGCCGTGTTCAAAAGATCCTGACCAAGCTCAAGTCTGTTGATGACGAGAAACAAAGCTAACTGCCGACTCAACGTTGTCGAACTGCATCGCCTTTGACCTAAGTTCATTCCACGGTGACGGGCGCTTGGCTAACTCCCACGCGCCCGCGTCACTCCAGACGTACCAACCCATTCCAACTTTGGCCAGCAAGTGTACGTGACGCCCGGCCTTCTTGGCATCCCGTAACCAGATGTATTGCTCGGGCCGCAGCCCTATCTCGATGTTGTGGCGCTCATCCCTCGGCAGCTTCTCCACATACTTCAGTTCCACCCATACATCGCCAAACCGAGGCACATGTATGTTGACATCCGGTATCCCTGGTGTGAACTTATCCTCGATGCGCTGATAATGCCAGCGTAGTTTGTCCAATTCAGTTTTGACCTTTGGCCAGACATTTCTTTTTTCGCTTCCGTCTCGCATACTTTTCCAGTATACTCGGACCTGGATGTGTTCCTTGGGCGCCAGCAGCCGGGCCGTCTGGACAACAGCGGCCCTTCTGCGGTGTACAGGGAACTTAGACCAACTTTGATTGAAATTTGACCAAGGAGTAACACATTATGCCGGAAGATCCGAATCCAAGCAGCTCGAAGGAACGGGAATTTGAAACGGGCACTGACGAATTCTTCAAGGGCCATTCCCAGATCAACGCGCTGAACAACAAACGCACGTTCGATGAGTACCAGGACCTGGGGTTGACCAGTGCCCGGCGCTCGCAGAGCAACTATGACCGTCTGGAAGCGCTGGCGATTCAGGCCATGCAGAACGCTGTCGAGACGGCCAACATGGTCGGCAAACAGGCCGTTCGCCACATGGACGTTGCGGCGGACAACAACTGGAATCCGATCCAACAGGGCGCGGGCGACAACATCACGGCGGGCAGCGTGCCGTCCAACCGGGTCATTGACCAGGAAACGGCGGTTGCGGGTGGATCCGTCTCGAATGCCACTGCCGCTATCGCGTCTGCGGTTGCCAAACAGGTGGACGCCACCGTCACGCCCGTTGTGGCCATTCTCCAGCAGCTGGTTCAGGGCATCGCCGCAATGAACGCCTCGATGGCGAACGTCATTGCGCAGGTGCAGCCCAAAGAACCGTCCAAGTAAACACTTTGTCCGAGGCGAGAGCGTAGGGTGCTCCTGAAGGGCCGGGCTGTGGCAAGCCCGGCCCTATTTTTGTCTGTACAGGGCCGCTGCCACTCCTGTGCTGAAGGCGTCCTGGCCGGGCTTGGAAGGCCAGCTATAGGACCGCATTGAGGCACGTTCCATCTCTTCCTGTGTCGGCGCTTCCTCGGTGAGCCAGGACCACACCGCTGCCACAACGGGCACAATCGTAATAACCAGACAGACTAGATTCCACATAATGCCTCACACTTGAACTCCGCTTTGAGTTTACCGTATCGGGCCTGCCAGCCGTATGTTGATTTGAACAGGCCATAGAATCCCTGGCGCTCTACATTGTTGAAGGCAACACCGTACATCTTGGACACGTGCGTGCCATCCGCCAGCACCAACTCGGCAGTGCACACCCGAGGCGTTTTGAACGGGCGCTTACTTCTGCGCCGGACCTTGAGCCAAGCTGGCGTCGATTTCATGCTGATGTTCCTTGATCCACTTGTCGAGGCGCTGCAGGTCTTCCGGGCCGTAAGCGGGCCGCGTCACCGGCTTGGAGGGAATCTCACGGTGCTGAGCACGCACCATCCGGGCCTGTGCCTCTTGCATCATCTTGATGTGGTCCGGGCCGGGCGCATCCGCGCCCCAAGCCCATACCGTCAGAACGAATTCAATCATGACAATTTGCTCCTATCGCTGCCCTGGCCCACTTGGGTGCTCAGGTTGATGTCGTTGGCCGTCTTTCGGCCCTGGTCAAAGGCGCGGTGGTCAATGCGGGCGTCCTTCTCACGCTGCTTGCGCGCCCAGTTGTCCCACCACTTGTTGTCGCGTTCCTGTTGCTTGGCCTCATCCCGTTCGCGCCGGGCCTTCTCAGCGGGCGTCTCAGCAGCCAGCTTGGCCAAGCGGGCCTTCTCAGCCTCTCGCTTCCAACTGGCGCTGAGCCTCACCGGCCTGGCATCCCGCGCCAGCTTGCGTGCCCAGGACCCTTCACCGTGCCGGGCTTCATAGTTGGCCTGGAACTCACTCTGGTAGACGTTCCGCAGGACGATGGCAGTTGACGCGGGCGCGTCCGAGGAAGCGGGCGCGTCACCAGCCTGCTTGCGACGATTGGCATCAGCCTCGATGCGCTCGATCAGGCGCTCTGCGCAACCGGCCTTCCACGACAAGGCGCTGCGGCCAAGACGTTCCGCGTTGGTGAATCCGCCAACCGAGGTGAGCAGGCGCTCCATGGTGTCTTCCAGATACTCGCCCATCATCTGGACCGCAATGACGTTCGCCTCGGACCCGAGGATCATGTGGCGCTTCACCGGGCGCTTGGAGCCACCGGACGCCCCACGTTTGCCCTCGAACACTTCCACAATCCAGTGCCAGCAGAAGTTGGCCTCAGCCAGGGCCTTCCACAGGTTGCGCTGCCATTCGTATTGGGCGCTGCGCTTCATCCGGGTCTGCGCCCGCTTGCCGGCATCCTTGGCCGTCTGGGACTCGGGCGCGGACTCTTTCACCATGGCCATGTCCAGGTTGTACTTGGCCAGAATCTCCTGGACTCGCTGCATGGCCAGATTGGCCTCAGTTTCATTCGGGCTGTTGCTCAGGCGCAGCAGCTTCTGGATCTTGTCGATGATCTGGGCCTTGTTGTCGATGGCTTCTTGATTCATGGGGTATCTCCTGGGTTGGTTTTGGTCTAGCTGTTGAACGCCTTGAGGACTTCCTTGGCGCGGGCCGCGTCGATAGCGGCAACCTTCACTTCCACCCGAGGTGGCGGCAGGCGCTTGTTGGTCCATTTCGGCTGGACGGCGATGGAAGAGATGCCAGCAGCGGCAAGGTCTTCCCTCAGGGAAGCGGCCCGCATCCCAGTGGCAAACGTGGCAACCGTCTCGGTCAGGTTATTGTTGGAGAGTGTTTCGCTCATGTTTCCATTATAGTGACATCTGTCACAAAAGTCAACAACTTTATTTTGAGCGTTTTCAACAACTTAGTGTTTTGGCCAGAAAATATCACCCTGGGACACAGGAGCGCCGGACGCCCGAGGGCCTGCGGCAAGACCGTCCGGCCCAGCCTGCCCAGCCGGGTTGTGACCGTCAGGCCGTTTTAAGCAGGCCTGGAACCACCTGAATCAACTCCCGCAGGACCGCAGCCATGGCCATAACGTCGTTCATGGCGTTGTGCGCTCCATCGAACGGGATGCCAAAGAAATGCTGGTGGCACTCGGTTAGTGTTGGCCATTTGTACAGGTCACCGGGCTTTGGCTTCCACTTGCCTGGAGGTTTGGGAAGTTTGAGCACTGGAGTTGCAGCCTTCATTGTACAGACCCGGCGCATGTGGTCCATACGGTGTGGAGCCTTCTCACGATGGTAGGCAGTGAGCATAACCGGGTGATCGAAGTCAATGTTGTGCGCAATGAGGAAGTCCGCGTGCTTGCACATGTGGTTGAATGCGCTCAGGACCGTCCGGCGCGGTTGGCCGGCAGTCCTGGCGATGTTGTCGCTGATGCCGTGGATCTTGGCAACCTCATCCGGTATCCATGGCACCTCGGGATTGGGTGGCTCAATGATCATGTTGATCTGGCCAAACACTCTGTCGGCCTTCTCATCCATCAGGCATGCAGCCAGCTGAACAATGTCCGGTTGCTGTGGGGCGTCCGGCCCGGCCTTGAAGTCAAGCTTGCCGGTTGTCTCTGTGTCGAATAGCAAGATCATAGGTGGTAGTACCTTCCATCACAACCTCGGACGGCGCTGTTGGTGTCGGTTGGGTATCGGTATTGCTGATGGGCATACAGTTCCTTCTGGCAAGTGTCGCAGATCACCAGACCTGACGCCCGCGTCACCTCCACGCCCTCTGGCAGCCAGACTTTGGCCGGGTGCAGCACCATCCCTCGGTTGTCCATATCCATCATGGACTGCCGGGCTGTAATGATGTCTGGCCAATCGAGTCCGTCTGTGCCAAAGAACGTCACCACAAGCGCATCGTGCCCGCGTCCGCAGAAGGCTGTGCAGATGGCTTGGCCCTTGGCAAAGTTCATCTCGATGGCCAGCTTCATCTTCACCTCAATGGCATCGCGCACCGGGTCCGGCCCGAGGTGGCACACGGCCCGGTGGAACTGTTCACCCTTCTGGAAGTTCACACTGGTGAACTCGGGCGTTCTCAAGAACGTCGCAGCGATGTTTGCTGAGGCGCGGAATACTTCATCTGTGATCGGTGTCACTTCTCAACCTCCATGAACAAACTCTTGGGATCGCCATTGATCAGATCAGCCATGTCCTTCTTGTTCCGTAAGGCGCGAATGATCTTGCTGTCCATTGTGCCGGACGCCTCGATGTCTATCACCAATGTTGAATCTCTTTTCTTCTCATCTCCCTCGGGCCTGTCCTCGGACTGAAGGCGATCAACCAGCCTGAAGCTGTTGCTGAAGTAAACCTCCATTGTGGCCTTGGTGAGGGTCAGCCCGCGCCCGGCGCTGGACTGATTGGCTATGAAGTAATGTACACTCGGGTCCTGCTGGAAGCGCCGATAGTTCTTGGCCTTCATCTCGCTGTTGATGCCGCCATGGTAGCTGACTGCAGCGGTGCCAAGCATCTTCTGGATGACTTCCAGATCGGGCCGGAATCTCGCCCAAATGATGCACTTGTCCTCGTGCGTCCGCAGGATGTCCTGCAGCGCCTGCATCCGAGGGCCGGGCAGCTTGTCTATGGGTACAATCTTGCGCCACGTCTCGCCTGCTACCAGCTCTGGTTCATCCATCGGAAACCAGCCGCACAGGATCTGCTGGAGGCGCAGCGCCCGCGTCATCGCCATGGCCGCAGTCATCGTCCGGCCTTCCAACTCTGTGGTGAACTCTTCCTTCATCTCTTTGTAGATGCGGGCTTGGTCCTTGGACAATTCAACAGGCCATCGCTTGTAGACCTTTGGCGGAAGGTCCATGCAGTCTGAGCGCCGGACCCGGAAGCTAACGCCCTCAATCTTGGCCCGCAGCTCATCGACGTTCTTGCAGCCGGGCTTGATGGTGGTGACTTCCCTGCTGCTGTCGCCTTCCCCAACGTCGAATGTGACAATGTTGCAGTAGCGGGCGCGGAAGGGCGTGATGGTATCGTATCCAAGGATGTCCTCATCCAGGAACTTGTACTGCGGGAACAACTCATCCGGCTTGCCCTCGGGAGATTGGGTGCCAGTGAGGATGCGCCGGTATTGCGCCTTGGTTGCGAACTTGAGCAGGTACTTGGTCCGCTTGGCGTCATAGGTCTTGATGCAGTCCGAGGATTCATCAATAGCCACCATCACGCCATTGCCATCTCCAAGCGCCCGCTCAAACATGTCGCGGGCCTTCCCATCCCGCGCAAAGCCCTCGATGTTGAATGAGAAGACCCGCAGGCCTTCCTTCAGTGCCAACGTCTTCTCGAATTGCTGTTCACTCGCCTTGGTCATTGCGCCTCGGATGAACCAGCATTCCCGAGGGCACCAGTCTGGAAGGTCTTCCGGTATCTCGTTGTCAATCCAGTTGCGATGGACGCCATTGAGCGTGATAATGATCAGAGTGTGCAGCTTGCCGCGTCTGAACAAATGCGCACAGTTGTCAATGATCACTTTGGTCTTGCCCGTCCGTTGCTCCATCAACAGAGCGAATGCAGGCTTGTCCCATGATAGCAAGAGCGCCCGGCGCTGATGTTCCCGAGGAAGGCGCTTGTACTGATAGCCATCCTTCTTGAGTGGAGGCAGCGGGCCGGTTTTCATCTGGATGACGCGGCCCGCGTCAGCTTCCAGCGCCCGCAACTTGTCCACATGCTCTTGCGCCGGGCCTTCCCATACTGCTGCCGGCCAATTGCCCAGTATGTACTTGATGTTGGCCATGACGGGCCGGAAGATGAGATCATAGCCATCCCACTTCTTGAAGCCCGGCATCATGCACGCCTTCTGATAGTTCTCAGTGTTCATTGGGAACTTGAAAACCAAGTTGGCGCTCTTTCCATACTGGACAATCTTCATGGCTTACTCCAGATCCCAGAGGACAGTGACCATGTCGGCGGAGTCTTCTACATTCCACTCCTGGTCAGCCTCGGGCTTGATGCTGTGTCGCGTGAGGCAGACCGCGCCCTTGCCAGGGATGTCCACCATCATGTACTCGGTGGTCAAATCACAGCTGCCCTCTATCGGGACTTCTTCATATTGGAGGATGGTGCCCTCACGGACATCATCCTCACCGAACGACAGGCCGATGCGCTGGCCGGGCTTGGGGTCACGAACGGTTGGCAGGTTCATAACGGTGAATAGGGCATCCCAGCCCATCTTACTTCACCTCGATTGCGCCGGGCGCAACAATGTTGATCTTGGCGAGTGTCGCCTTGCCATCGAGTCCGGCCTTGGTGGCTGCTTCCATGAGCGCACCGAGGGTCATGCCGTCCTTGATCAAGTTCCAGAATTGCATCCGGGCGCTTCCTTCCTGGAACTTGGGCGTGCCCTTCTTGTACACTTTGCCTTCCAGGTTCAGGCTGGTGCGTGGGGCGCGGGCCGGTTTGTCGCCAGCTGGCGCGGCAGCGGCCTTCTTGGCAGGCGGTGGAGGCGCAGCGGCCTTCTTGGCAGCGGGCGCGGGCGCTTCCTTGCCGGTGTGGAGCGGGCCGGTGGCATCGGCCTTTTCCTTCTTGGGCGCTTTGGCCGGCACTGCTGCTTCCGGGTCTTCTCCAGTCACTGTGGAGCGGCAGGCCCGGCTGCAGTAGACTTCCTTGCTGTCCTTGACGGTGTAGGTGGGGCTGACGCCTCGGATGTCCTTGCCGCAGTGGCTGCATTCGGTCTTCCGGTTGGCCCAATATTCGGGTGCGCTCATGATTTCAAATTCTCCTAATAGTTGCTTGATGTCGTTTAGCTTGGTGTAGATTGACCAGAGGGCCGCGCATTGCTGGCATCCGGCCCGGAAGGTCATCCCATCCCTGCTTGGATTATATCGTGTGTGCTTGCTGCACCGCAGCTTTGCTCGGATCAACACTTTGAACACGGTTCAGGCCCTTCCTTGTCAGGCGTTTGGCCCGGCCTTCCTCGGGCGTGGCAGGCACCGAGAAGTCCCCACGACACCCACAGGCACAACCGAGTAGACGGCCCTTGTTAACCATCTGCTTGAGTTTAGCGTGAACCACCTTGGGGTGGTGGCTGTGAAGGGCGTCCTGAATTGCCCACAAGGTTACATTGCCAGCCCGGACCTGAGCATAGATGACTTGGTCAGGGATATCTTTGGCATGGCCATCGCGCTGGCTCCAGTACTGGATGGCCTGTTCAGTTTCGACGTTCACTGTTCATTCTCCTATTCTGAGCAGTGGAGGGTTAACCCTCCACCACCACATCGATGATCTCGCTCATGGCCCGCGTTGTGGCCACATACATCAGGTTGATCTCTTGCTCCATCTGCCATTCCTTCCGCGCCCACTTGCTGGGCATGTACTTCGCTTGCCCGAGGATGAAGACCCGTTTCCACTCACGGCCCTTGCTCTTGTGCGCTGTGGCCAGCGTGAGCACCTTTGGCTTCTCACCGGGCTTGGTGTCGCCAAACATCCCTCGGATGAACTCGACCAACTCCGCCACCGTCCGCTTGCCCTCGGCAGTCAGCTGGTTGGCCAACATGATGACCGTCTCGCAGCGGTCTGCCACTTCCTCAGCCTTCCCTTCCTTCCCTTTGGCCATCCACTTCTGGACTTCCTTCTCACGCCACTCGGTCAGCTTGTTGACCAGAGCATCGTTGTTGACTACCTTCCACTTGAGGCAGAGCGCCGTCAGCCCGTTGGCGATGTCGCGCCCTTCCACCTGGCAAGCGATACCCTTGCGCAAGAAGGTATAGGCCAGCTCCACCAAAGGCTTGGTATTGCGGCAGAGGACGGCATCATCAGCTGTGAACGTCTCATCGAACAACACCGGGCGTCCGTCCCTGGGCGTCAGGTAGGTCACCCGCTGCACGCCGTCCGGCGCGGACTCGTGGGCTTGGATATCCTTCACCCAGCGCTGGGCGCGGGCCACAACCGTCTTGGGGCAGCGATAGGTGACGTTCAAGGGCAGCTCCACCGCGTTGACGGCCCGCTTGATCAGCTCCAGCGAGTCCGCGTCAGCGCCGGTGAACCCATAGATGGCCTGGGCCGGATCACCCACCGCCACGAGACGGCCACCGGGCTTCAGGATGGCCAGGGCCAAGCAGCGCCGGGCCGCGTTGGTATCCTGCGCCTCATCAATCATGACCCAGTCATACTGCCAGAAGCGGGCCTTGAAGTAGAGCGGTGCCAGGATCATGTCATCGAAGTCAATCACCTGACGGCAGCGCTGGAGCGATTGCTTGTACAGCCAGATGCAGCACTTCACCGCATAGTCCATGTCGGCATCCTCGGGCAGGTCTTCATCCAGCCCGAAGTGGTCAATGATGTCGAACCACTTGGCGCGGTCATCGATGGAAGCGACAACGCCCAGCGCCCGCTGCTTGGCCAAAGAGACGGCCTTCAGAATCATCTCGCGATAGGGCGCAACCCGTTCCTGCATCGCGGGCGTGGTGGCGAACTCATCCAGAATCTTCTCCACCTTCTTGTCGTCAGTCCGCTTGTCCGTTTCCTCGGGCGTCCAGCCGGTGACCTTGCGCCACGCGGAACGTCCGCAGGAGTGCCAGGTGGAGCAGTCAGCCCGAGGGCCAACCCACTTGCCGTTGACTTGCTTCCACTCGGTGAGTTCCGCGCCCAAGGACGCCTTCATCTTGGCACCGAACTCATCCGCGATGGGCCGGTTGTAAGCGCCGATGAAGACCGTAGCCCGAGGGCTGTTGGCCACCAGGTGCCGCACCAGGGCCAAAAGGGTGCTGGACTT